>OCLD01000001.1_pt1 | contig 66585 bp, 59 predicted proteins | sample 1495911 | NCBI WGS metagenome assembly OCLD01 (sample SAMN03418271, study PRJEB22391) | human gut metagenome | biome: human-gut; feature: organic feature; material: feces | host: Homo sapiens | place: Tanzania | collected 2013-01
ACAAGAATCGCGGGCATTCCCGCGCCATAAGCCTGCCGGGAGGTGATACTCCCGACAGGTTCTAATTGATAATAACATAGATGAAAGGAACAGGCCTCGCATTTTTTTTTCTTACGGCCTGGATGGCCGGCGTCCTTGCGGTTTCCTGCGCAAAGAACGACCTGATGTCCGTGATGTCCGGGCTGGATGATCATAATGCCGAGGAGATCTGTTTCAGCATGGCTCCGGTGAGGGCCGTGACCAGGGCGGCAACAGGCTTCAGTAATTTCCCGACTGTGCAACCCCTGTGCAAACCACAGGCACGCAAGAATGGCTCTGCTGCTTTGATTTTTTTGAGCCCTGTGCAAACCACAGGCACGCAAGAATGGCTCTGGTAATGCTGTGAGGCCATTGTGTGTGGCTGACCCCCATATCCCGAGGGAGGGTCAGCCACAGTGATAGCGGATTGAATACCGCTGGTGGCGTTTTAGCGTGTCCGTGGTTTGTAAATGATTGGCATTCTTTGCGGATAATGCCCTTAAGTGATGTTGAGAAAATAAGTTGTATCAATCGATAAAATTGAATACATAGAATCACCCTGAACAAGTAATGTTACCGTTATCTGAAGGAGTGAGTTCCGCGGAAACGGCATGTGCGATTTAGTAACATGAAAATAATAAGTTGCTTCAGATTAAGATTCCTTAAGATGATGCAGGTTATTTTTTTTGAAGGTTACTAAACGTAAATAATGATAAGAAACCTAAATTCCGTCATAAAAAACAGAAATATTTTTTCTTTTCACTATATTCGAATGTACCTGACCATGTGGATATGGCAGGAAATTTTCAGACAACTTCAGAATATGCAAAACAATTTCTCCCATCCGCAATTTTTGTAACGAGAAAAATTCGGTGGGAGAAATTGTATGGCTAAATATTCGGGTGGGAGAAATTGTTTGGCCAAATAACGTATGGCGAGGTCACATAAGGAATTCCGACATGTCTTTGCCGGCCAGCAACCCGTCACGGATCTCGGTGGAGGAAATGTCCACTATCGGGGCGTCGATGACCTCGATGTTGTAGGAGCGGAGAAGGGTCTCTTCAAGGCTTCGCATTCCGTCCGGGGCAATTTCTTCGGAATCAAGTACATAAGGTGCGGGAAAATCCTTGCACTCCTCGATCAGCCGATGCCTGATGCCATCCACATCGTACCCCTTGCGCGGGTAGACCGTCACTCCATATTCGGAAAGTATTCTCGGGAAATCCCTCCAGCGGCGGATGCTCTGGAGGTTGTCCGCGCCTATGACAAGAGTGAAATCGTTGTCAGGCTCGCGCTGCTTCAACGCGTCCAAAGTTCTGATTGTGTAGTGCGGCGGATCCATCTTGAGTTCGATGTCGTCCACCCAGACGTGCAGTTCCGGGTGACGTTTGACGGCGGCCACGGCAGCCTCATAACGGCTTTCACCGGAATCCGCGCTTATGGAATCCTTCAGGGGGTTCTTAGGAGACACAACGAGGTAAACCCAGTCATATTCCTTCTCCCTTGTCAGGTACTCCATTATGGCCTGATGGCCGATGTGCAGGGGATTGAACGACCCCGAATAAACGGCTATCTTCACTGATTCCTTAGATGAAAGTAGAGTAGTTCAGTTTCCCGTCGTCAAGAAAGTCCTCGACAACCTTCTCGACCTCGGCGAAAGCCGTCTTGAGGTCGTCGTTGACAAGCACATAGTCGAATTTCGGAGCGTAGGTCATCTCCTCGGCGGCCTTGGCGACACGCTCCTCGATGGCCTCAGGAGAGTCGGTCCCTCTTTTGACGAGCCTTTCCCTTAAAGCCTCAACGGACGGCGCCTGGACGAATATGGACAGAGCCTTGTCCCCGAAATATTTCTTGAGGTTCACACCTCCTTTGACATCGACATCGAAGATGATGACGTGTCCGGCCGCCCAGATCCGCTCCACCTCTGACTTGAGAGTCCCGTAGAAGTGATCCTCATAAACTTCCTCATATTCAACGAAAGAGTCCTTGGCAATCAGCTCGCGGAAGCGCTCCGGTGTGACGAAGTAATATTCCTTGCCGTCCTGCTCGGTGCCGCGCGGAGCCCTTGAGGTTGCGGAGATTGAGAACTCCATCTGATCCTTGTATATTCCGAGAATATGGTTCACTATAGTGCTCTTGCCAGACCCTGACGGGGCTGAGAAAATCAGTACTCTGTTGCTCATAATGTCCGTTTTGATGTTTACAACCAGTTGCAAAGGTATCATTTTTTGCTGAAAGTACAGGCTTCTAAATCGTTCTTTTCATTAAAAATGCTTATTTTTGTGGCCGCAGTCCCAAGACTGCCTAAACATTCAGATTTTGGCAAGAAAAAAACAGAACGCTTCGGCACCTGATCCGGATTATCTTAAGAAGCGCAGAGCATCGCTCCGTCGCACGCATAGACAGGTCATCTACTTGAACGACAAGGAATTGGCAGCAGTCCAGGAATATTGCGTCCGTTTCGGCATCAAGGAGCGTTCCACCCTCTTCCGCGAAGCCGCCATGGCCAGGATCCTCGCCCAGCTCGATGACAGCCACCCGACCCTCTTCTAAGCCGTTCTTCGCGACCCTTTACCAGATGAACGGCATTCCCGGGAAGTAGATCTTATGGCGTATCGCTTTACGCTAATATTTCTGACTTTGCCATTGATCTGCATGACGTATGGCATTTTGCGTTTTTTAGGATTATTCGTATATTTGTTTTTAGAGGTCTGAAAGAGGATGTTTCGTTGTTTGAGGTGGAGGGGTTCTCGCTGATGACTTTAGTGACGATAATGGAGTTTATACTATGAAGTTTGTGTGAGGTTGACATTGGGGGAGTAAATAACATTAACACTTAAATAATGAGTCCACTTGAAAAAGTCTTTTTTTTGAAAAAATATGTGCCACACAGGTACTTCCAACGGGGGTAAAAAGTGGCGAATGGTACTTTTTCAAGTGGACTCAATAATTAACACTAAAAACGAATTCGACATGAAAAATCTAAATCCGACGATAGAACTGGAGCAGATTCTTGGGGGACAGATCTATGACGCGCTGCAGGGGGGAGTGGTTGAGGCGGTGCTCAAGAAGGCCAAGCTGAACAGCGGGGATGAGTACTGGAGGAGCAACATGGAGGGACACAGCATCAAGATCACGAAGCCGTTGCTGGGGGATCTTTATGCGCTGTGCCATGAGGTTAAGGAGAGACTGGGCTTCGAGGAGGCTGTTGACTTCTATGTGACGGGTGACTCGACGGTCAACGCGTTTTCTGTGGCGGCCGCTGAGGAAGGGATGCCGCACATCGTGAACCTGAACTCCTCGCTGGTCAGCCTTATGACCGAGGATGAGCTTCGGTTTGTCATCGGACATGAGCTGGGACACCTCATCAACCGGGACAGCGCGCTCAAAAGACTGATAATGTTCGTGTTCCCGCCGGACAACACAACGCCGCCTATGACCCTTCATTACAAGATCAGGCTTCATGACCAGCTGGCCGAGCTTGTGGCTGACCGCTATGGCTACATGGCTGTCGGGAAGGTGGACGCATGCGTGACGGCTTTCTTCAAGATGGCGTCCGGGCTGGATCTGGCCAAGATGAATGTCAGCATGGATGCCTTGCTGGAGGACAACAGCAGACATCTGGACTATTTCCTTAAGGACAAGGGACTCAACCGAGCGTCACATCCTGTCAATCCGATCAGGGTGCAGGCTCTGAATCTGTTCGCCGGGGCGGAGTCCGAGGAGGAACTTTCAGCAGGCATGGAGCCGCTGATCTCGATCCTGATGAAGGTCGGGAACTCACCGATCGACGAGTACATGGCCGATTTCATAGCCTCGGTCGGACTGATAGTGGCTGGAGTGGACAACGAGGTCACAAGCGAGGAGGTCAACCACATCATCAGCACATTGGCCCCGATGACGATCTTCCCGCGTGTCTATCTGGATGAGATCGCGAAGGCGAATGTCAGCGAAGTGTTCTCCAAGGCGATCACGGCCATTCTGGATATTGATCCGGGCATGAGAGGTCCCATGCTGCGCTATGTGATGTCTTTGGTGCTGTCTGACAAGGACATCGCAGAAAAGGAACTGGAGTTCATCTATTCGTTCGGAGCCAATCTTGGATTCGGCGAGAAGGAAATCTCGACGATGTTCGCCGAAACAATCCAGCGGGAATATGTCCCGAGCCTTAACTCGATCTGTTAGCGTCTCTTCGGTCTGATGATCGACAAGGTGATACTGGACATCGCGCACAGCGATGACTACACGGACTATCTTTTCATGACCGCCGCTCTGACCAACAGCAGGGTCATTCCGCTGATTGATCCTTCGGCGGAGGAACTGAGGAGGCAGAGCGACGGCAACGCATTCATATTCAAGTGCCGCAATTCCAGAAAGGCTCTTGAAAGCGGGGACGTGACAGTCCGTGCGGATCAATATTCACACACCATTCTGGTGCTTTCGCGGATTTATTTGGATGACGATGGGGAGATTGACGCAGGCAATGCCGAGATCGTGAGGAGCCTGATCCAGAAGGCCGCCACCGATGTGCTGGAGTCGGCGGAAAACCTCAAGGAGGTTTACAGGCTACACTTCCCGACGTTCTGGGCTGAAAGGGAGCGGATCTACGGAAATCCGAGGTTTTTCTACGCCCGCACGGGAATATTCAACCGCCAGATCTACAAGGAAGTCCCTTTGGGCGTGATAATCAAGGCGATAGAGGAAGCGCCCGATCTTTTCAGATCCGGGTCCATTGGTGGCTGCCATTGCAAGGAAAGGCCGATTCTCATTGATTATGAATATGATTACGCAGCCCTTGACGAGTGCGTCCTGCACACATGGTGCCCGACATGCCGTTCAAGGCGCGGCTTCAAGGTGCGGAACTTTGATCTTGAAAGGGCCTGCTCGGCATTCATCGGACGGATCCATAATGAATATGACAAAGGGCAGGGATTCAGCACATTGAGCCTGTTCGACGTGCTGGACGCTCTCTCATCATAGTCTCATCATAGTCTTATCGTAGTCTTATCGTAGTCTTATCGTAGTCTCATCGTAGTCTCATCGTAGTCTCATCGTGCAGACCCTGCCGGAGCGGGACATCCAGCCGGAATTTCTCCTGTACGCCTCCGCACTTTCGCAGACCCACAGGATCTCCGCCTTGAAATTGTCGGGAATGACGGGTGGGGGAGCCTCTCCGTCCGTGACAATGACCAGACCGTCGTAGCCGCCTTTCGCCGCATAGTCCACCGGCACCTGGAAATCCGTTCCTCCACGGCCGAACGCAAAAGTTTCCTTGAGGGCATGTCTGAGCCTGTCTTTGACCGTGACATACATCTCGAACTGGATGACGTCAATCTCCGTGATTCCGTACTTGAACGCGCTGTCGGCAACGCCCAAAAAATAGCCCAGTGCCTCGCTGGACACCGAACCGCTGACATCCAGCGCGACAAGAATACGGCTTGTGAACCGACGGACGGAGCCCATGTTCTCGAATCCTGTCCTGCGTGACGGGCGCATCCTTGTCAGCCTTCTGTCCATTGAAAGCACCGAGGATCTGAACCCCGCAAGCACGTTTTTCCAGTTGATCGACGCCTGGGATGAGGCCTTCACACTTTCCAGCAGGTCGCCGGTCAACGAGCCCCAGTCCTTTATCCCTTCAAGGACTCCGTTGACGAGCGCTATCTGGAGAGGGTCGTCGTCCCAAAGTTCCGACACATCCCGCAGCGAAGGATCGCCTGACGGAATGACGCCTTCTTCCATGGCTTTCTCGACTTTTCGGGAATATGCCTCATAGGAGAGTCCGGCCTCGAATCCTGAACCATCTGCTGTCTGCAGGTTGAAACGGGAGAACGTGTAGTTGTCGCTGATCACAAGGTTGCTTCCGAAGACCATCGCCTCCCCTCGGCAACCGTCCGGACGCCGCTCGTAGGGGTGCTTCAGCATGATGCGTAGCACTTCCGTCCTCAATGCCTCCTCAAGGGCGTCATCGGACATCTCCAGGACGAAATCCGGATTACATTCGATCCTTCCGCCTCCGCTGCGCACGGGACAGCGCATCTTGACGTTCCCGGCGATCTCATGCGAGCAGATCACGGCGAAAAGTGCGGGCTCGGTGACGAACCAGCGTTTGATGATCCTCTCAATGCGGTCTTCCATCTACTTGAGGCCTTTGACGAAACGGACCAGTGTGATTGTCAGAGTCCGGCATTCCCTGGCCATGAAAGCCACGGCCTTGGGGTAGGTCTGGCGGACATAAAGGTTGGCGAAATGCGCGGCGGCTTCCTTGTGGGAGCCAGTAAGGCATTCAAAATAGTCCACGAGGTTTTGTTTGACATTCTCCATGTCGGTCTCCGTGACTTTCTCGACCTCAAGGCATCTGAATATGCTGTCGTTCACTGTTGACAACTCGTGCAGCGAGTAGCCGTCGATCCTGTCCCTGACGGAATGGAAACTGTACAGCACATCCTTTCCGCTGACCAGCCTGTTCATTGTCACGCTGCTTCGGAACGCGACGGTGGCCTTTGCCCCGACAATCGCCGCGATGGCTTTTTGATGGACAGGAGTCACCGTCTCGACTCCTGAGATGATGTCTGACACTCGTTTCCATGCCCTGCGGTCCGGGGTCTTGTCCAGCCCGGTGTCCTCGTTCTCTTTCATGTCCGGGTTCCTGTCCAGCCAGACAGGATTATCCTCGATGAAATCCATGACCCGTCTGTCCACTCCGTTGCGTCCCGCCCACAGAAGCCATTCCTGGACTGTAGGCTGGAAATTCACAATGTCGAAACGGCTGACCAGAGCCGGGTCCAGGTCTGTAAGCTGGTACCGGTCGCCCTCGTTGACCGCGCTGATGATCCGGCTCCCTTCCGGCAGCCGGCGTCCGGCCAGTGTCCTGTTGAGGGCCAGGTCCATGATGGTCTGGAGAATCTCCGGACGTGCCCTGTTCAGCTCGTCCAGAAACAGGACGATCGGCTTGCCGTCCAACGGGAACCAGTAAGGGGGCATGAAGTCGGTCTTGCCGGTCTTCTCGTTTCTCGCCGGGATGCCTATGAGGTCTCCGGGATCAGCCATCTGGCCGAGGAACAGAGGGACAACGGGCATGCCGCGAGAGTTGAAATATTCAGTGAGAATCTCTGACTTCCCGATCCCGTGCCGTCCGACCAGCATGATGTTGTGGCTGGCGGGTATCAGGTCAAGGAGCTGCAGAAGCTCGGTTGTGTTTACTCTTATGTTAGACATGGCCATTCGTATTCAGAAACCGATCTTCCCTTTCTTGGAGTCCCATTTGAAGGTCTCGATGTCGGCCAGCTGTACCTGATGGGACTTCGGTGGCCGGGCGAGGCCGGATTCGCGGAGGATTACCTGCTGGTAGATTGTACGTGACATGAGTTTCATGGTTCTGGCCGACGCTCCGATCGATGAGTTCAGGGATTTCAGGAAGCCTTTGATGTGCCTTTCGGCGGCCGGACTGAAGCTGACCAGGAACTTTTCGAGACATCCGCAGAGAATCTGGAAGAGCTCGTCAGGGGTGAAGTCTTTGAAGACCAGCGTGTGGTCGAACTCATAGACTCCGCCGTCAGAGAGCTGCTCGGCCACGTTTTTGTTCGGAGCGTCCAGCTCGGCGAGGATCAAGGCGCATTCGCCTCCGCTCTCGATGGTCAATTCCTTGACTTTCAATCGGATCTGCTCGACGCTGCGACCGTAGTAGCTTCTTGTGCCGTCAAATTTGGAATCATCCACGTCAATGAATATCAATCCGTTGCAAGACTTCTTCACCGCCTCCTGAAGCACGGCGTCACAGTCTGACTCTGAGACATTGAATATTCGTTCACCCTTTATCTCGGTTATGTGGCTGTTCGCGATGAGGCGCATCCCCTTAAGGATCTCCGCCATAATCTCCGCCACCGTGCTCTTGCCGGTTCCGCTCTTGCCGATGAATCTCCAGGACAGAAGCCCTTTGCCGACGTAAGGCTCGCCGATAGAGTGGAGGTAGCGGGCGGATTGGACAAAATTATGGATCGCATGCTTGACATTTGGCAAACCCGCGAGGCTGTCAAGTCTCTTCAGCGCCTCGTCGATCGCCACATCGTCAAAGATAACATCTTTCTGGGCCTTGTTGACCACAACATCCTCGGGTAGGATCGTGCTGAGATCTTCGGCGGTGGGATTATCCATCTTTGCTGTCCTTGCCCCAAGAGTCGCGAGTATCTCGTTCTGCAGGAGATTGGACACGAAACGTCCGTTGCCGAAGCGAGGGGACGGCTTCTCGGATTCGGCCCGGATGATGGCCTGCATATTCAGTTCCGCCCCTTCGGTCAGGTTGAATCCTTGCCTATGGATCATCAACTTGCCTATCTCAAGGAGCTCGTCGGTCGTGTAGTCCTCGAAATTGAAGACATTCGGGAAACGGCTTTCTATTCCTTCATTGCTTTCCAGCAGCTTTTTCATCGGAGCCGTGTAGCCGGCAAGGATCACGACCATGTCAAGGTTGTTTTTGCCGAGTTCCGTAAGCAGCGAGTTCATCACTATCCGCCCGAAATCCCTTTCGCCGCCTTCGGCCAGTTGGTAGGCCTCATCGATGAAAAGGATATTGCCTCGTGCCCTGGCCAGAAGATTGTTCATCTTGTACTCCGTTTCCCCTATATACTGTCCGACCATCTGGCTTTTCTCCGTGCGGATGACCCGCCCGACGGACAGGATCCCCCATTCGGCGAACACCTTGCCTATGATCTCCGCGACTGTGGTCTTTCCTGTTCCGGGATTCCCGAGAAAGGCCATGTGCAGACGCGGCATGCTGGTCGGGAGACCGAGTTCCATCCGCCTTGATGCCAGCCTCACGGCGTTGAGGTAGTCCTTGACCCTTGTCTTTATCCTCGCAAGGCCTATGAGCTCATCAAGTTCCGCCATTCCGTCACCAGAGCTGCCATTGATCGAAGGGATGCTTTCCGCCACGACAAGCCCCAAGTCATCGGCGACCTCGGGATCCTCGCTGTCCGCTATCCTCTTGTACATGGCCGGGATGATCTTCTCGTCAAAAAGACGCTGCACAAACCTGGCGTTCTCAAAGTTCGGTCCTCGCTGGTTGTACTTGTGAAGGAGGAGCATCTCAAGTTTCTTCTTTGCCTGCGGGGCAAGATGCACATCCCTTTCGTCGCAGCATCTGTCCACGATCCGGTATAGTTCCTCCGGCTTGAAGTCCTCCATGTAGACCGGTTCCTGGAAATGCTCCCTGAGTTCAGGATAAGCGGCGAGCAGGGATTCCATCCCCTGTGGCTCTCCGGTCAGCACGAGCATCCAGTTGGATTGTTTCGCCGGGTCGTTCAGCTCGTCGATGAGACTACGTACGATCTGTTGCTCGTTGTCGATGGGCTTGTTCTCGCTGTGATAGAGCTCATGTGCGTTTTCAAAGACGAGGACACCTCCGATGGCGTAGTGTATCTCACTGGTGATGGTGCTGTTGGACACTTTCGCAAGATTGGTCAGCCTGATGCTGTTCTCGGGCAGCATGCCGAGGGCGTGATAGATTTCCGCCAGATACTTGACGCAACAGGATTTCCCGGTGCCGGGATTCCCGATGAGTATTGTGTGCATCGTGGGCAGATTCTTCTTCAGCCCTAAGGCGTCCCGGATTTCCGCGACACCATGGAGGCTGATGATACCCTCCATCCTTCTCTTGAGGTTGTTCCAGCCCGGCATCTCATTCAGTCTGCCCAGAACCTCTCTGGCCGAGAGATCTTCCGGCTCCGATGATTCCGGCTCCGGCTCTGATTCCGTCTCGTTTTCGGTTTTGTCTTCCGGGGCGGAGTCAAGGGCAAGCATCTTCTCCAGATCTTCATCGTATTCCGATTCGGATTGTCTTTTCTGCCCCAACTTCCAGAGTGCGTAGGACATGCAGAAATGGAAAGATGTTTCGTCCATCAAATCCCCGATCAAGGACTCCTCGATGTCCGATCTGTCCATTCCGTCTTCTATCCTGCTGTCAATCAGCTCCATCAGCCTCTGTTGCTCGGGATTGGGATTCTTGAACATCTCTGAATGATCGGTAGGCAGTGTGAACATGATATCGTGTGGTTTGTTATTCACGTGCAAAAATAACAAATTAATCCCTCAAATCACCACACGTGACGGTGAATCATCACAAATGTCACATCATCCTGCCGAATCGCCGCAGGTCGGAGCGGTAGCGGGCGTAGAAGAAGATTCCAGCGAGGGTGAGGCCGATAGGGAAGCCCATCCATATTCCGTGGATGCCGAGACCTGCCTTGAAGCCAAGAAGGTAGGCGGAAGGGATGGCGATGAGGTAGTAGCTGACAAAAGCCGCGTACATGATCGGCTTGACGTCCTGGATGCCTCGCAGCACATTGGCGAAACAAAGCTGGAGGCCGTCGCCGAACTGGTAGGCGAAGAGCAGGAAGAAAAGCGACACTGCAAGGGCTGTGACCTCAGGGGAATCACTGAATATTCCTGCGGCCTGGTAGCGGAAGCAGTAAAGCAGCACCGACAGCGTGGCGGAGATGCCGAGGGTCATGAAGTATCCTTTGCGGGCATATTCACGGACAGACTTCAAGTCCTTTCTGCCGAAGGCGTTGCTGACGAGGATCGAGACGGCGAACGAGAGTCCCTGCATCATCAGGAAGAAAAGCTGCGAGATGGTGATGACCACCTGATGGGCGGCCAGCTGGATGACTCCCAGCCAACCTGCCATCACAGCCGCGAACGTGAACGTGGAGGATTCCAGGGCCATCTGGATGCCGACCGGGTAGCCCATCTTGAAGACTCCCTTCATCTTGTCGCGGGAAAGGAGAGCATCCTTGATCGCGCGGGCATATTCATTCATCTTTTTTGACTTGAATATGAACACGGCGAACACTATGAGAATCAGCACTCTGGAGACGAGTGTGCTGATGCCGGCCCCCGTTAGACCCATCTCCGGGAATCCGAGTCTGCCGTAGATCAGCACCCAGTTTCCAAAGATGTTGAGTATGTTGCCGATCATCAGCAGCGTCATAGAGATCATAGGGCGGCAGATTCCGTCTGTGAACTGTTTGAGGACATTGAATCCGAGGGCGAAGACAGTGGAGATGCCGACTATGATGAAATACGGCTTGATGTAAGGCGTCAGTTCCGGAGCCTGACCGAAATGGTCGAAGCACAAATAGATGATTGTGAGGAGAATGAGGCTGATTCCTCCAATGATTCCGTTGGTCACGAGACCGTTCTTCACTGTTATCCCGATTCCTTTGATGTTTCCTGTTCCGTTGTCCGCACCGATCATCGGAGTCATTCCGGCGGCGAATCCCAACTCGGTAAGGATGAACAGGTTCATGACATTGTTGACGAATGATGACGCGGCGAGCTCATCCACGCTGTGCCACCCGATCATGATGTTGTCGGCGAACGCCAGAATTATGACGCAGGCCTGTCCGAGCATGATCGGCAGACCGATCCTGAGTATTTCCCTTATTTTCTGCATAATGAAAACTTTCGCCGTCTATGCCGCTGCTTTCCCCTTGCTGAGGATGATTGTGATCACTGCCGTGAGAATCAGCAGGATGCCGGCGACGAGGTTGACAGTCAGGGCTTCGTGGAAGACTGTGAGGCCGATCACAACGGCAGTCAGCGGCTCAAGTGCTCCCATGATGGCGGTCGGGGTGGAGCCGATGATGCGCACGGCGATGCCCATCGAGACGAGCGAGAAGACTGTCGGGACGATGGCGAGCATCAATGAATATCCCCACTCACGTCCTGTGGCAAGAGGCATGAGGTGGCGTTCCGGAGAAGTTAGCGAGAAGAGGATCATCGACACGGCGCAGACGATCAGCACGTAGAAACTCAGCTTCATGGCGGACATGTCGAGCCTGTGGATGGTCGCCCTGTGTGGCAGGTATTTGGAGAACCTGTTGTGGCTGGCCTCCAGCCCGGATTCCGGTGCGGAGGCACGGTTGGCCACAATGATGTAGAGGGCGTAGCTGAGGGCGGAGACCATCACGAGGAGCACTCCGACTGTGCTGAGCACGGTCTCTCCGTCACCTTTATAAAGAAGCAGCACTCCGGCCAGTGACAGGGCGATGGCGGCCGCGGTGGCTTTCGTGATTTTTTCGCCGTAGAGCATGGCCATCAGGACGGCGGTCATTACCGGGTAAACGAATAGCAGTGAGCAGGCTACTCCGCTGTCCATGTAGAGGAAGCTGCAGTATAATGTCAATGATGAGATCACGAACAGCAGTCCGAGTGCGATCAGCGTCGAGAGTTCGCCACGGCTGACCTTGAAGGATTCATATCCGGTCGCTTCGACAGGCTCGGTGACCGAAGATTGTGGCTCTGTGGCCGATGGTGTTCCGGTCGCTGAGCTTGCGGTGCACTGAGCTTGCCGAAGTGTCGAAGCGACCTTCCTTCCGGTGATGATCTTCCCAACCATGATCACCCCGATGATAAGCGCCGCCAACCCGTACCTGTAGAACAGCACCGACTCCACATTGAACCCCTCCTCGTAAAGGTACTTCGCCCCCAAAGGATTCACACCATAACTGACCGCGGCCAAGATCCCGAAAAAGAAACCTTTAGCCTTGCTTTCCTGTGCCTTAACCATATTCCTTCTTCAAAAAATCGGTCGCAAAGATAGCATTTTTCTTTTTCAGTGTCACTTCGGAATCGGCAGTCACTTCGGAAAACGTCTTGAAAATGTGAGAAAACTTGGAAATGTATGAAAGCATTGGGAAAATAATCCTAACTTTGCGCCCGGTTTTTGGTTTTTGGCATAACACTAAAATGAACGGTAAGATTCAAAAAGTAGCCGGACTGGTCGCGACCGGCAAATTCTGGAAAGAAGTCGTGATCATGACGTTGGGCATGCTTGTCGCCGCCGCGGCCGTCTATTATTTCCTTGTGCCGAGCAAACTCATCATCGGCACCATCTCCGGTCTCTCGATCGTTCTTTCGGGAATAAGTGAGGCTTTCTTCGGAATCCAGATCAAGGTCTCCCTGTTCGTGGTCATCATCAACGCCATCCTGCTGGTCCTCGCCTGGCTTCTGATCGGGGAGGAATTCGGCGCCAAGACCGTCTATACGGCAATGATCCTCGGTCCGCTCATGGATTTCTGGGCTTGGGTGATGCCTTACCAGAGCCTGATGGAACCAGGTACGACATCCGTGATGGGCGACATCTGGTTCGACCTTTGCTGTTTTGTGCTCCTGCTCAGCGTGTCGCAGGCCATTCTGTTCAACATCAACGCATCAACCGGCGGCCTTGACATACTCGCAAAGATTGTCAACAAGTACCTTCACTTCGACATCGGGGCGTCCGTGTCCGTGGCGGGCGCTATCATCTGCTGCACAGCTTTCGCCATCAATCCGTTCAGGATGGTGATCATCGGCCTCATCGGCACATGGATCAACGGCCTTGTCGTGGACTATTTCACGGCCAGCCTGAACAAGCGCAAGAGGGTCTGCATCGTCTCGCATGACTACGAGAAGATCCGCCGCTTCATCATCGACCAGCTTGGCCGCGGCTGCAGCCTCTATGAGGTCATCGGCGGCTACACCGGCGAAAAAGGCTATGAGGTTCAGTCCCTTCTTACCCAGGAGGAATTCTCCAACCTCATGGAATATCTCAAGCGCGAGGACATCAAGTCCTTCGTGACCGCCGGCAATGTCAGCGAGGTCTATGGCCTTTGGCTCAAGCACAAGAAATTCCATTTTTAGGTTTTTTTGCCTATCTTTGCTTTTCAGTTTTAAAATCGTAAGTTATGGCGGAGACCGGCTCAGTCTATCCTCTCGATTCCGAGAAGGTGTATTATTCGATGGATGAATTGACCCTTGACACAGACGAGGGGCCAAAGACGTTGAGGGTCGGTGCATGGCTGAACTTCGATCCGGTCAGAATCCACAGGATGATTGTCCGCGAGAAGACGATGCAGGTGGATCAGTTCGAGGTCTATAACCCTTTGATGAGCAAGCTCCGCAGGGCTGACCAGCAGTACTACAAGCAGTTCATGGGGCTTGGTCTGACCATCGACTTCCCGGGCTACACGTCAGAGATTCTGGCGAGGATTCCTTTCGAGAACGACCCGATCGGTTTCTACAAATGGTGGCGCAAGGGAAAGCACGAGGACAAGGTCTATCTTTCCAAGGCCAATCAGTTCAAACTGTTCCAGAAAGTCGCCTTGATGGAGCCGAAGATAATGCTCAAAAAAGATCTCGACTTCCTGAAATCTTTCTGATAGAAGGAAAAATCATTTTTGAATATGCAAGACTGGCTACAGGCTCTCAGACTTGACACGTCGGCCGCTGAAAAGGACCGCGCATGTGATGTTTGGGACAATGACAATTGTTGTAATTACTCCGCCGACGGCACAAAGCTGCTGGATGCGGAGAACTATCCGGGCGAGGTGCACGTCAAGGACGGCACGAAAGTCATCTGCGACGGGGTTTTCGCCTTTCAGCCCTATATGGCCGAGGACAGGAAGATCGGCGAGGATATTCCCGAAGAGGAAAGAGCTTCGTTCTTGGACAAGATATTCCTTCCTCCAACAGTCACGCACATCGGGCGCGAGGCTTTCCGCGAATGTGGCTGGCTGAAAAGCATCCGTTTGCCCAAGGACTTGATATTCATTGGAGACGGGGCTTTTTTCGGATGCTGGGAACTTCGTTCTGTAAGTTGCCCGGCCGGATTGGCCGCCATCGGAGACGGGGCTTTCGAGGAGTGCTTCTCGCTGGGCAAGGTGAAGTTCAACAAGGGCTTGAAGGCCATCGGCGCGGGCGCTTTTCTGGCATGCGGGTCGTTGGAGGAGATCGTCCTTCCGGCCGGCCTTGAGTTCATCGGTGACGACGCTTTTTACGGAGCGTCCTTGAAAAAGATTTTTGTTCCGAAAAGTGCCAGAAGCCATCTGACTGAGCTTTTACCTGAAAACCTGCACAGGAAAATCCGCGACATTCGTTGACGGTGTTTTCAAATTGAAAGTTTTTGATTACATTTGGAATTGTGATTTTTAAGAATATTACTGAAAATGAATAAATTTTTAAATTTCATCGTCGTTTTGGCCGCCGCTCTGTCGGTCTCGGCATGCAAGACAACGGTACAGAAACCAGGAAAAGTGGACTACCGGATGGAATATTCCGTCGGGGACGTCACGTTTGACATGGTCAAGATTCCTGCGGGGCACTACACGATGGGACTTTCAGCGGACAACCGCAGGAAGATCACGAACGGAATCCCGCATGAGGTCGCCCTTGACGGTTTCGTCATCAGTGCCAAGCCTGTCTCTCAGGCTCTGTGGACGGCTGTGATGGGCGGCAACCCGAGTTCTGTGCCGAGCCCTGACGCTCCGGTGGATATGGTTTCCTGGGTAGATGCCGTGAAGTTCATCGGCAAACTGAACAAGGTCACCGGCAAGATATTCATCCTTCCGACCGAGGCTCAGTGGGAATACGCCCAGAGGCTGCGGAATGGAAAGGATTTCACCTCTGTCGCCGAGTGGTGCCTTGACAGCTATGACGCTGTGCCGGAGGGGGCTGCGGGTAATGAATATTTCAAGCCGATGGAACTGGCCGTCAATCCGGAAGGTCCGGCCGAGAAGGATGGCAAGGTCGTCCGTACCGTTCTGGAAAGGATGGAGGTGGAAAGCCACACGCGCAGGGCAAAGGTCGGTTTCAGGCTTGCCCAGCCGACTGAAGAGGTTTTGACAGGTTCCATTTTGGATCCGATAGAAGGAACTACGATTGACCGTGAGAAAATCGACGCTTCGGACGCCAAGCCGGAAGTCTTCACTGTCGGCGAAGTGACATTCAAGATGGTCAATGTCAAAGGGGGCTCTTTCTCAATGGGGTTCAATGACTACGACGCGCCGTTAGCGGCATTCTCTGTTCCTGAAAATGAGCAACCGACCCACACTGTGACCGTTGACGATTTCGCGATAGGGGAGACCGAGGTGACCGTCGCCCTCTGGAACGCGGTGATGGGATCTGTCCCTTACCTTAATGACATTGATGATCCGAAGAAGCCTGTCGGGAACGTCTCCTGGTACAACTGCCAGACCTTCATCAGCAGACTGAACGCCCTGACCGGCCGCAAGTTCCGTCTTCCGACCGAGGCTGAGTGGGAATATGCCGCCAGAGGTGGTCAGAAGTCCCGTCACTACGGCTTCAGCGGCTCCAACGCCTATGACGCTATGTGGTTTCTTGACAATGCTAAGTCTAAACCGCAGGATGTCAAGACCCGCAAGGCCAACGAGTTGGGAATATACGACATGAGCGGAAACGTCTGGGAGTGGTGCTATGACCGCGCTGCGGAATATTCAAAAGACTCCCAGGTCAATCCTGTCGGCGCCACTGAGGGCGGTACGAGGATTCTCCGTGGCGGCAGCTGCGCCAGCCGGTGGGATGCCTGCCGCATCTCCAACAGATCCTTCATGCCGGCCAAGAACATCAAAGGCACGTTCGGGCTCAGGCTCGCGCTTTAATTTTCTGAAGATTAAACTAAACACTGATAATTGATTATGGAGGAGCAACTCAAAGTTACCTGTCTGCACGACAGTCACGTGGCTCTCGGAGCCAAGATGAGTCCTTTCGCTGGATTCGACATGCCGATTCAGTACTCTTCGATCACTGAGGAGCATCTGGCGGTCCGTGGCAATGTGGGTATGTTCGATGTGTCTCACATGGGTGAGATCTTCGTCAGCGGCCCGGACGCGGAAAAGTTCGTCAACCACATATTCACCAATGACATCCGCCCTATGGTTCCTGGTCAGGTGCTGTACGGAATGATGCTTTACCCTGACGGAGGCACCGTGGATGACCTTCTGGTTTACAAGGAGTTCACCGCTGACCACTATCTTCTCGTGGTGAACGCCGCCAACATCGGGAAGGATTTCCTCTGGATAAAGGATCACGCCGAGGGTTACGATGTGAAATTGGTCAACGATTCCGACAACTGGGGACAGATCGCGCTCCAGGGCCCTAAGGCCGAGGAGACACTCGTGAAGGTTCTCGGTTACGCAGCCGACGCCGCCAATCTGACATTCTACACATTCAAGGATTTCGAGGATGCCGGAATGAGGGTCATCATCAGCCGTACCGGTTACACAGGAGAGGACGGATTCGAGATCTATGCCGCTCCCGGTCTCATCGTGAAGTACTGGGACGCTTTCCTGAAGGCCGGTGTGGTGCCTTGCGGACTCGGTTGCCGCGACACCCTGCGTTTCGAGGCCGGACTGCCTTTGTACGGTGACGAGCTTACCCCGGAGATCTCTCCTGTCGCCGCCGGTTTCAGCATGTTCTGCAAACTGGACAAGGACGAGTTCATCGGCAAGGAGGCCATCGCTGACCAGAAGGCCAACGGCACCAAGATGAAACTCGTGGGCATCGAGCTTGCGGACAAGGCCATTCCTCGCGCCGGCTATCCGGTCGAGCTTGAGGACGGCACAGAGGTCGGAGTTGTGACCACTGGCTACCACAGCATCTCACTGGGCAAGAGCATCTGCTTCGCCCTCGTGAAGAGGGAATGTGGCGCTCTTGACGCTCCGCTTTCCGTGCGCATCCGCAAGAAGGTGTTCCCGGGAAAGGTTGTGAAGAAGAGATTCTATCAGACTAATTATAAGAAGTAGAGGTTCAGCAAGCGTTTTAGATAATATATTCATAAATTAATAGATTCACTATGAGCAAAGTAGTAGAAGGCCTCCGTTACAGCGAGGACCATGAGTGGGTAAAGGTTGAAGGCGACATCGCCGTCATCGGTATTTCTGATTTCGCGCAGAAGGAGCTTGGCGACATCACTTACGCCGACCTCCCTGAGGTTGACGACGAGGTTGAGGCCGGTGAGGAATTCGGCGCTCTTGAGAGCGTGAAGGCTTCCAGCGAGCTTCTCTCTCCTGTGTCCGGAAAGGTTGTCGAGGTCAATCCAGAACTTGAGGACGCTCCAGAGAAGATCAACGAGGACGCTTACGAGGCATGGATCATCAAGGTCGAGATGAGCGATCCTTCACAGGTTGACACCCTTTTGGACGCGGCCGCTTACAAGGCAAAGATCGGCGAGTAATATGTCATCTTTCCCTTATTTTCCTCACACTGAAGATGATGTCCGCGCGATGCTCGGCCGCGTAGGGGTGAAGTCTTTGGACGACCTCTATTCCGATGTCCCGAAGGATGTCATCTTCAAGGGTGAATATGACCTGCCGGAGGCAATGTCCGAGCAGGAGGTCAGGGACTTCTTCGAGTCTCTGGACAAGAAGGACGAGAAACTGAGGGTGTTCGTCGGTCAGGGTGCCTACGACCACTACACACCGTCCGTCGTTCCTTACATCACATCCCGTTCGGAGTTCCTGACGGCGTACACTCCTTATCAGGCCGAGATTTCGCAGGGAACCCTCAGGTACATTTTCGAGTACCAGAGCATGATCTGCGCGCTGACAGGACTTGACATCAGCAACGCTTCGATGTACGACGGCCCGACAGCAGCCGCCGAGGCCGTGAAGATGGCTCCGACCTGCACGAAGCGCAAGTCAAGGGTGCTGGTTTCATCCTCCCTGCTTCCTAACGTCATCAAGACGATCCAGACCTACGCCGGCTACCACGGCATCGAACTGGCCCTGGTTCCTTGCAAGGACGGACAGACCTGCCCGGACAGCATGAAGGCCGAGCTTGCCAGGAACGATGTCGCCGGAGTCATCGTCCCTTCGATCAACCGCTACGGCATCGTCGAGGACCTGACCGGCTTCGCTGAGGCCATCCACGAGGAAGGCGGAATATTCATTGAATATTGCGACCCTTCCGCTCTCGCGGTGCTCAGGACTCCTGCTGAATGGGGAGCTGACATCGCTGTGGGAGACGGCCAGAGCCTCGGCGTCCCGATGAGTTTCGGCGGCCCTTACGTGGGCTTCATGGCCTGCAGGAAGGAATATGTCCGCAAGCTCCCCGGAAGGATTGTCGGTGAGACCCGTGACACCCAGGGCCGCCGCTGCTTCTGTCTGACCCTTCAGGCCCGCGAGCAGCACATCCGCCGTGAGAAAGCCACGTCCAACATCTGTTCCAACGAAAGCCTTATGGCCCTTTATGTGACTGTCTATATGTCGCTTATGGGTCCGAAGGGACTCAAGGAGGTCAACGACCGCTCCTACGCCGCGGCGCATTATCTCCACGATGAGCTTCTTAAGACCGGCAAGTTCGCCGAGGTGTTTGACAAGCCGTTCCTCAAGGAGTTCGTGCTCAAGCCGCTGATGCCTGTCGAGAGGCTTCACATCAAGCTGCACGACGGTGGATTCTTCGCCGCCCTTGAGACAGAGGAAGGCTATGTAAGTTTCTGTGCTACTGAAAGAAGGACGAAAGCCGAGATTGACGCTCTCGTCGCGTTGGTGAAGGAGGCCTAAGGAGTATGAAATATTACGATAAGCTTATTTTCGAACTCTCCAAAGAGGGGAGAGTCGGCTATTCGCTCGGAAAGAACGAGTGGACTTCCACCACTGACGAGATTCCGGCTGGACTCAGAAGGTCTGAGGTAGTGGGACTTCCTCAGGTGAGCGAGGTTGATGTCGTGCGTCACTACACGAATCTTTCCCAGATGAATTTCGGTGTTGATACTGGATTCTATCCTCTGGGAAGCTGCACGATGAAGTACAACCCGAAGATCAACGAGGAGATCGCCGGGATGAAGGGCTTCCTCGGACTACACCCGTTGCAGCCGGCGTCCACGGTTCAGGGCGCTCTGGAGGTTTACTATAATATGGACAAGGCTTTGGCCGCGATCACGGGAATGTCCCATTTCACGTTCAATCCTTGCGCCGGCGCCCACGGTGAGCTGACCGGTCTGATGATCATGCGTCAGTACCACATCCTTAACGGGGATCTGAAGAGAACCAAGGTGATCGTGCCGGACAGCGCTCACGGTACAAACCCTGCCAGCGCCGCTGTCTGCGGTCTGGAAGTGGTTGTCGTTAAGTCCAAGGCAGACGGTCTCGTGGACGTGAACGACCTCAAACCGCTTTTGGGCGACGACATCGCCGGCATCATGATGACGAACCCTAACACCCTCGGACTCTTCGAGAAGGACATAGAGGAGATCGCCGCCCTCATCCACGGATGCGGGGGCCTTCTATACTACGACGGAGCGAACATGAACCCGCTCATCGGCGTCGCCCGTCCCGGTGACATGGGATTCGACATTCTGCACTTGAACCTGCACAAGTCGTTCTCGACACCTCACGGTGGCGGAGGCCCTGGATCAGGTCCTGTCGGTGTCTGCGAGAAACTGGTTCCTTACCTGCCTGTTCCTAAGGTTGTCAAGGATGAATATGGCCAGTTCAAGGTTCGTGGACGTGCCGGTGTGGGCAAGAGCGACACAGACAAGAATTCACTGGACTGCGGAAAGACCGCCGGTGAGGTGTCAGGATTCCTGGGCAACTTCGGCGTGATCCTGAGGGCCTATGCCTACATCCTCACCCTCGGTCGTGAGAACGTTAAACTCGTCGGAAAGTACGCCACCCTCGGGGCAAACTACATCAAGGAGAGCCTCAAGGAGTACTACAAGCTTCCGATTCCGACAGTCTGCAAGCACGAGTTCGTCTATGACGGTCTTGTGAACGACGGGTCGAGGAAGGCCGCCGACGGAACCGTAGAGAGAGAAGGGGCTACGACGTTGGATGTGGCCAAGAGGCTTCTCGACTTCGGTTTCCACGCTCCGACGATCTACTTCCCTCTGCTCTTCCATCAGGCCATCATGATCGAGCCTACGGAGACAGAGTCGATCGAGACCTTGGACGCTTTCATCGAGGTGATGAAGAAGATCGCCATTGAGGCAGCCGAGGATCCGGCGATGCTTAAGAGCGCTCCTCACAATGCTCCGATCACCCGTCCGGACGAGACCACGGCGGCGCGTCAGCCGATCCTCAAGTTTCAGGACGAGAAATAGTTATCAGGACATTTCGCATCGACAAGCTCAGCGACTATCCGCAAAGGTGTCGCTGGGCTTTTTCGGTTGTTGAGCCTGTCGAAGCATCGAAGTGACCGGATTTATTTTGCTATTACGCAAAATAAATTTGCATCTTAAAACTTTTTCCGTATCTTTGCAATCCCAATGGGGTATTAGCTCAGTTGGTAGAGCGTTTGAATGGCATTCAAAAGGTCAGGAGTTCGATTCTCCTATGCTCCACTTCCCGTTGAACAGAGTTTCAAGTACCTTCTTTCATGTCATGAAACAGAAGCGTAGCGTCATATTCAAGACTCTTGAGAGTTTCCCAAGAGTCGAGTTGGAGGACATCCGCCAGTTTTTCGGGGCTGATGTCCCGACGAAAGTCCGCAAGCCGGAGTTTGTGGACAGACTTGGCGCGTACATAATTGAAAGGCCGGCCGAGTGGCTTGGAAGAATGCTTGAAAGGGATCTGAGGCTTCTCAAGCGCCTGATCGAGGCCGGCCCCGGGGTTCCCCTCTATCTGGACTATCCGGACTTTCCATCCGTCCTTGAAACCATAAAGCTTCTTGGCTCAGACACCTCTGACGAGAATTTCAGGGAGGTCTGGATTCCCAAGGAATTCTATGATGTGGTCGCCCCTCACATCGACAACGTGTTGAGAGAGGGTGAGGAAAGCGGACTTTTCGAGATGGAGCAGGCCGCGTTGGGCTATCTCTGCCTCTACGGCATCATGACCGTCGATGAGTTTTTCGACAAGATGCTGGACTACTGGGAATTCTCCGGCAGACACAGTCTTGAGTCCTTCACTAACATGGTGTACGAAAGCCCTGTTGTTAAACTCTGCCGGGTCGATTCCGGCGGCGAGCGGTTCATGTGCGCCCCGAACATCTTTGATCCGGACGAAATCCTTGACCGGAGAAATGAATATGCCGGGATAGAATCCCTGCGCAGGTTCTCTCCGGAGGAGGCTCTGAAGGCTGGAGCCGGTTCCCCGTACTTTGTCTTTGGCTTGGACTCCAAGGAAGGCCGGAGGCTTGTAGAGATGCTTGGCAATCTGGGCTATGCAGGTGAGGAACTTGTCCGTGAGGAGCATGACATCTGGATGAACGCCCAGATGATCGGAAAGGATGACACCACCGAAGCCATATTCGCAAGCGTGTCCCGCAGGCAGGAAGACATCGAGTCGTTTGAAGACTACAACGAATGCATGGAGATTGTCGCCGCCTATGCCAACACCCTTCCGAAGTGGCTGCTGAAAGGCTATTCCTCCAATGAGAAGAACTGTCTCAAAGTAGTTCTCCAGACAGAGGACGATCCGATCCGGACGATGGTCAAGAAGAACCCGCTCCTCGGCCTTTTCGTCCCTCCGACCCCTCCTGATGACCCATGCCCATGCGGCAGCCGCCTCTCCTACCGCAACTGCCACGGCAAGAATCTCAACTGACAGCCTCCCGGCCGCCGAGCCTGCCGAAGTTGGCCGCTGCCCCTGTCGAAGCGCCGGTAAGTATGCTAGACCGTACGACCCCATATTATTTTAAGAAACAATCCTTCAAGGTGCTGTTATTTCCGAAAATATTCTTACCTTAGCATCGTTTTAGGCACATTGTGTCTGGAACATACATATTGATGAAAGTGTTTTCGCACTATCCTTCAAAAGAAATCTGACAGTTTCATTGGATACAAGGATATGAACGACAGCACCTTTCGTCTGTATCTGTTTGCGTGTGTTCATCACTCAACGATACAGGTGTGGGGGATTGTTTCGGTTTGTCTGTATCCGGGTTTTGTCAGAACCTCTTTTGAGATGAACGAAAAGGACTCCACACTTTCTTTATAGTTGTTTACACCATCGCCTTGGAGCCGGATGGCCGTTTAACCTTGATTATGAATAATAATCAAAACACTATTCTATTATGAAAAAGAACCATTTGATTGTGGTGGCATTGTCTGTAGCCGTTTTGAGCCTTATGACATCCTGTGGAACATCACAGAAGACTGTTTCAGGAGAAGTCAACCCTTATGGAAAATCGGTGGCTTCCGAGCCTTGCATCGAGCTTTATGAGCAGAATCCGTCCGTCAGGGCATACGGACAGGGACAGCATTTCAAGGAAATGACAGCCAGAAACATAGCCGAGTTGCAGGCGAATGCCATGTTCGCCCGCAAGATCGAGCAGGCGGTGATTTCGGCCACCGAAGATTTGGGAATATCCTTGAGCCAGTATGCTGCGGATGACAAGAGTGGACGTTCCGTGACTGATCAGTCCGCCGAGTCGAAGGATCTGGCTGCTTCCATCTCCCAGCAGGTCGTCCGTGACGCCCATGTCATCAAGACTTCCAGGTACATCGGCAAGAACAACCAGTTCACAGTGTTTGTGTGCATGGAATATGGCACGGACAAGGATGCCCTTGTCAAGGACATTGAGGATAAAGTAAAAGAGAAAATCTCCGCTGACGACAGGGCCACGCTTGAAAAGCGTCATAATGAGTTCAGGGACAAGGTTTACGGAAAATTGAAGAACCAATAGGCGATGTGCAGGAATCTGTCAGTTCTTTTACTGGCTCTGCTTTGTGCCATGCCATGTGTGCATGCCCAAGGCAGAACTGGCTTGAAGCCTCGCTGGATCGGCGGCGCATCTCAGGCGGACTGTCCGGCCTACTATCTTGTCGTGGTTCATTCTGATGCTGCAGGCACGCTTGACGGGGCACGTTCGTCCATCCTCAAGGAACTGTCGGCGAATGTCGAGAGGACCAACAAGGTTTCGGTCACGGAGATATTCGAAGACAACTCCAGTCAGAGATATTCAGGAAACTCATCCGTGACCTCTTCGGGTGTGGACAATTATTCTCTTGAAATCCGCACTGACGGCACTTCGAAGCCTATCCACTCCCGCAGAATAGATGAATATTGGAAATCCACGGTCCGGGGCGGACTTCCGGTTCTGGACTACTATGCCGTCTATGCGGTGGAGAGGAACGGGCAGCATGCAGATTTCTCGTCCATCCGTGTCACTGATCGTTACGGAGTAAGTGGCCTTTGGCGGTCTGCGATCATCCCTGGTTGGGGACAGTTTCACAAAGGGGCCGGCTTGAAAGGCGGACTTATCCTTGGGGGATGTGCCGCGTTGGCCGGAGGGATCATATTCTTTGACAATCAAAGAAGTGACTATTCGAGGAAGATTTCCGGCACCCATGACGCCTCTTTGATAAAGAGCTATTCGACCAAGCGGGATCATTATGCCACGGCGCGGAATGTGTGCGTCGGCGCTGCTGTCGCCTTGTACGCCTATAACCTTATTGATGCCGTGGCTGCTTCCGGTGCGAGACGCCTTGTTGTCGGCAATGGAAAATATTCCGTAATGCCAGGAGTGTCTCCTTACGGGACACCCGTTGTGGCGGCTTCGATTAATTTCTAAAACCAATTGAAAATGAAATCTTTGAATATATTCACGATATTCACCTGCTTGTTTTGTTGTCTATTGACAGTCGGTTGTTCCGAGGATGAGGTTCCCACTTTCGGAGGTGTCTATGGCATTGTTTCGGACTCGGAGACAGGAAGTGCCTTGAGGAACGCCGAAGTCGTGCTTTCTCCCGGGAACCTCTCGACTGTGACAGGTGTTGACGGACACTTTGAATTCAAGGACCTGGATCCAGGGCAGGTCAAGGTTCAGGTCTCCTCGGCAGGTTATGTGACTGACAGCCGTCAGGTCACGGTAGTTCCGGGAATGTCCTCACAGTGTGACATCTCGTTAAAGAAAGAGGTCAAGGAAGCCAGATTGAAGCTGTCGTCCACATCCCTGGACTTCGGATCGGAGCAATCCTCGCTTTCATTCTCCATCCAGAACACAGGTAATTCCGGAACGGTCAAGTGGCAGATAATGGACGCACCGGATTGGATGACCGTCTCTCCTTTGAAAGGAGAGACCGCTGTCGGAAAGTCAAGCGCTGTCGTGGTCACGCTGAACAGGGCTCTCATCAAGAAGGATGAGTCGGCAACTATCCGTGTGGTTACTGACGGAGAGTCATTCCCGGTGGACATCAGCGCCAAGGCTGGGACCAATTTCTCGTTCTCGATCACGCCGGAGAACCTCTCCTTCGGCACCGACGCCACAATCCGTAAGATCACCCTCCGCAACGAGACCTACAACGGGACTCTGCAATGGAAGATTCAGGATTACTCCTCGATAAAATGGATCAGTTCCGTGCACCCTTCAAGCGGCTCTCTGGGCAAGGGAGAGTCGGCGGAGGTGACTGTGACGATCGACCGGAGCGGCATAACGCAGAAGACTTCGGCGACAATCTATGTCGAGGCCGGCCCGAAAGTGATCCCTGTGATCGTGACGTGCGATTACAGCGAGAAGCCGAAAGCCTATGTGGAGGTGTCTCCATCCGGACAGATTGATTTCGGCATGGACAAGACTTCCGCGACTGTGACCCTTAAGGCCCATTATGGCTCGTTCGCCTACACGGCCGAGCTCGAAGGCAGTCCGGTTTGGGTTTCGTTGGACAAGACTTCCGGTTCGCTGGAGGATTACGAAACTTCCGGCAAGACAGAGCCTTTGACCTTGTCTGTGGACCGGACGAAGATGTCGTCATCGGAGGCGGAAAGCGCTTTGATTGTCAGGGCGGGGAATGATGTCCTGCGTGTGGCGCTGAAAGCCAGCCGCGAGCAGGCGGAGGATTATTCTTCGGCGACGGTGATTTCTTGCGACAGCAGGATTGATGTGAAGATTCTCAGCTGCAAATGGTCGGGGACGTCGGTGGTGTTTAATTACTCGTTGACTAACACTGGGCTGGGTGATGTGTCTAATTTCTCATTAGGTAATAGAAGCTATACGACTATATATGATGATAAGGGAAATGAATACACATCATGGTATATAACATTTAGAGATAGCAGTGCTGATAGTAATTATAGTAATATAAGCACAAGATTCCCAGAGGGGCCTGAGTGCAAGGGCACCATTACGTTGAAGGATGTCCCTTCCGATGTGAAGAACATTACATACTTATTATACGCTTCTACTCATTATGGGACTCCGTTGTCAGGAGACAGGATATCTTTCAAAAATGTTCCGATATTCAGATAACTATCATGAATAAACATTTCTTCACTATCTTTTTCCTGCTACTTCTGTCAGTTTTACTTCCCGCCCAGTCGTTTGATGAGTATCGCAAACAAAAGATGAAGGCTTTCAACGAGTACAAGGAACAAAAACAGGATAAGTTCAAAGAGTACCGGGACAAGGTGAATGCCGCTCTGGCTGACTACATCGCCAAACCATGGGAGAGGCATGTTGTGAATCCTGCGATTCCCGCTCCGACTTTGCCTGAGCCTCCGGAGCCGGATGTGAAGGATCCTGACTCCGGTGTCTCTGATGACTTGATCCCTTTTGACGGAATCATTGATGAGCTGGAGGAACGGCTCAGGCCGGAACCGTTCGCCCCTATGGAAGTGCCCGAAGAGGACAGAAAATCGTCGTTCTCCTTCAACTTTTATGGGACTGAATGTGGTGTCCCATTGAGCGAGGACAATGTTTTCAGACTCCGTGGAATTGACGGGAAAAGTGTCGCAGCCGCATGGCGAACGCTGTCATCCGGCAAATATCTGCCTGTTGTGTACGAATCCCTGCAATGGCGTGACAGGATGAATCTGTGCGACTGGGGCTACATACACTTCCTTGATGAGATGACAAAGGCGTTTTTCCCTGAAAACATGCGCAACGAGGCGAAACTGCTGCAGGTTTACATCCTGACCCAATGCGGGTACATGGTACGTCTTGCCAGCGTGGATGATTCCCTTGTACTGCTTATGCCTTTCAAGAATGTCATGTACGATTACACTTATCTTAACATTCAAGGCTGCAAGTATTACGTGATGGACAAGGCTGCCGCCGGCAAGCCTATCCTTCTGACGGATTTCTCCACTCCTAAAGAGCGGATGTTCTCATTGAGGATCACGGGGGCTATGAATCTGGGGGAAAGACCGGGCAAGCCAAGGGTCTATACCTCGAAGAGATACCCTGCATTGTCATTCCCGGTCTCAGTCAATGAAAATCTGATTGATTTTTACAATGATTACCCTCTCAGCGGCGAGTGGGGAGTCTATTCAGAGGCTTCGTTGAGCGAGGAGGTGAAAGGGCAGCTGTACCCTGCGTTGCTGGATAAGATTGCCGGAAAGGATTTGCTGACAGCCGCCAACATGCTGCTGAACTTTGTGCAGACGGCGTTCGAGTATAAGACTGATGCCGCGCAGTTCGGCAGGGAACGGGCTTTGTTCGGCGACGAGACCTTCTTCTACCCTTACAGTGATTGTGAGGACAGGGCGATTCTGTATTCCATCCTTGTCCGTGAATTATTGGGACTGGATGTGGTGCTGCTGCATTATCCGCTTCATCTTGCGACGGCAGTGCGATTCGAGCGGGATGTAGCTGGAGATCACATCTCCATTAATGGCGTGAAGTACACCGTCTGTGATCCAACCTACATCGGGGCTTCGGCCGGGAACGCGATGCCTGAGTATAAGACCGTTCCCGCAAAAGTGGTTAAAATCAAATAATAGTATAGACTATGATGAAAAAAGTATTCTTATGCCTTTTAGGCGTTGTCTCTTTGGCTGGATGTCTGGAACCGACCGCAACCGACGAAAATGGAACCGTGGCAGAAGATTCCGGGGTTATCTGTGGTTTTGTGTTCAACATAGAGACTAATGCTGAGATAAATGGAGCCAAGGTGACGCTTTCCCCGGGTGATGTCACCTGCAAGACAGGTTCCAACGGCTATTTCGAGTTTGATGATCTCAAATCCGGGACGTACAAGGTCACCGCCACGGCGGACGGGTACGATGGGATTTATCGTCAGTTGACAATAAAGCCGGGGCGTGAGTATGTGTGTGATTTCCCGTTAAGGGCGATCTACAACGCCAGTGCCGAGGTCAGTCCTTTGGAAGGTCTGGATTTCGGGCGTGGCAAAAACACTCTGGCAGTGACCTTGAAAGCACATAACGGCACCATGGCTTATCATGCTGAACTGGAAGGAAATCCGGCTTGGGTGTCATTGGAAAAGAATGACGGAACCATCCCGGATTATGAGAAGACGAGTCAGGTGGAGTATCTGAAACTGACAGTTGACAGGGAAGCCATGAAAACTGACGAGGCTACTTGCAACCTTGTCATAATGGCTGGTAGAAAGGAATTCAGAATCAAGGTTACAGCAAGGCAGAATGCTGTGAATGACTATTCTTCGGCGACGGTGATTTCATGCGACAGTCGGATTGATGTCAAAATTATAAGTTGCAATAGATCCGGTACATCTGTGGTATTCAATTATTCGTTGACTAACACTGGGCTGGGTGATGTGTCTAATTTCTCATTAGGTAATAGAAGCTATACGACTATATATGATGATAAGGGAAATGAATACACATCATGGTATATAACATTTAGAGATAGCAGTGCTGATAGTAATTATAGTAATATAAGCACAAGATTCCCAGAGGGGCCTGAGTGCAAGGGCACCATTACGTTGAAGGATGTCCCTTCCGATGTGAAGAACATTACATACTTATTATACGCTTCTACTCATTATGGGACTCCGTTGTCAGGAGACAGGATTTCATTCAAGAATGTCCCCGTCTATGATTAATTCATAGCGAAGATCTTCAAGGCATGTCATTGAAAAGATTAGCCAGATCAATGCCCGGCAGACTCAAGCGCCTGAGTCTGCCTTTGAATGCGCTTGCTATCACGGCCATGGCGTTTGGTCTGTCATATTTCATAAAGTACGACCTTGGCTCCATTTCAGCCTTTGCCCCGATGGAAAAAGCCACAGACTTTGATTTGACCGATGTCTATAACACGGTCGCGGACAGGCGGGCCAGCCGGACACTGAGTGATGACATCGTCATAGTCAGCATTGATGGCTGCTCCAGAGAGGACATCATGGAGGTCGTTGACTATGTGGATTATTTGAATCCTTCCGCCATAGGCCTTGACGTTTTCTTCAATTATCCTGCGGAGGGTGATGCCGGCCTGATCGAGTCGTTGACACAATGTGACAACCTCGTTTTCCCTGTCGGACTGAGGCGAATCGGAGACGAGGCCGCCATCTTCGGTTCGTATTTTTATGATAACACATCTATCGGGCATCGGGGAGTCGTCAACCTTTCCGTCGATTCACATCTCAGTGTCGTCCGGGATTTCCAGTCGGAGTACATTGTCGGCAGGGACACTTTGAGAAGTTTCTGTGCGGAGTTGGCCAAAGTTGCGGATCCGAAGGCATATTCGAGACTTAAGGTCAGAGGAGGCAAATCGGAGGTGATCAATTATCCGTCCTGGGAGTTCGAATTCATTCCTGCAAAGGATTTGACAAGAGGAGGAATCCCTTTTGAGGAGGCACGGCAAAGCGTTGAGGGCAAGGTGGTTCTGATCGGAAGTGTGTCCGATCCGTCGGATTTCCATCTGACTCCCATTGATGAAAGGATGCCGGGGCTTCTGATTCATGCGAGGGTTCTACAGACAATTCTGGATTCGTGCTATGTCGATGAAACCTCCGATTTCCTGAGCTGGGTGATGGCAACATTGCTGTCATTCGCCTTCATCCTTCTGGTCTTGGTGATAAAGGAATATGTCCCTTTCGAAGGTTTGGTGGTTCGTGCCGCGCAGTTTCTTCTCATCTACCTTTTTCTGGTTCTGGGATGCAACGCTTTCGCGCGTCATGGAAACTATCTGAATTTCGGCCCGACTCTGCTGATGATCGGCCTTGGGATGCTGGCCAAGGACATCTGGCTTGGCCTTGTTGACTTTGTGAAGAATATTCAGAATCGTAAAAAAAGAAAAGTATGAAATTGACAAGTTTTATCATTTCAGTCCTGTGCTTTACTTTGGCCTTGCAGCCAAACGCCCCAAAGGGGCGCTATGCGATCTTCAAGTTCTCCGGAGATGTCACCGTACGTAAAGATGGCTCCGGAGATTGGTCTGATGTGTCCAAGCGCATGAGCGTGAACCCGAAAGATGTGTGCCGCATTCCCAAAGGTGGCTCGGTGTCCATTCTTGACAAGAAGACTAATCGTGTATTCACCGTTGAAGAGGATGGTGTCTTGAATGTTAAGACTCTGATTGAAAAGGCGGAAACGGCTTCCAGAAGAATCACCGCAAGGCTCAACGACGCTTTGGCCAGTGACCTTGCGATGGAACGCAGGGCTGTGCCGACATATTCCATCCTTGGGGCGACAACCCATGCCGGTGGGGATGGAAACTCTGCTCAGGCCGGGATTCCGACTCTGACGGACACCGTGTGCTATCTATTGAGGCAATATGTCGACAGCCTGTCCACAGGGCATGAGATTCATCCGTCCGATGGCCTTATGATCGGGAAAGAGAGCCTTGGAGACGGAGAGTTCTGTTTTGTGGTCTCCAACAGTACCAATGAGTTATACTATTTCAATATATTGAGGCTTGACCATAATAGCAAGGAGGTTTCTTTCTGCATTACCCCAGTGGATGCGGCGGGCGAGATATTCATCCCTGATGGAATGTACCTCAAACTGACTCAGTACCCTTTCGCGGAAGAGGAGGACAATGAATATACCTACCTGTTTTTCGCCACTCCAAGGATGATTGATTTCAACGCCTTGAGCAAGATGCTGTCAGACACATCTCCGGATTCCAGGATAAGGCTGCGTGACAACGGCTGCCTGAAGGTTGTTCCTGTTATGTGATTATGCTATAGGAAAAATGATCGCGGATCAAGTCCAAAAGTATGTGTGGTGCCATACATGATCGAAAGTCTGTAAAGGAAATGCTTAGGAACATGAAAATAATACGTTGCTTCAGATTAAGAGAAAATTGTCGAGGATAAATCTTTTTTCGAAGAAGGAGTGTGCCGGTGGCACATGCCTGATGAAAGATATAGACCGAAAAGATTCCTTAAGATGATGCAGCTTGTTTTCTGAAGGTTACTTAACGTCTGAAACTCCTCTGGGTTGCACCCAGAAAGTCGTTTTCTTCGCTGCATAGCGTTGTTGGACGCCTCCGCATGTGCTTATTCAGTCCGGGGTACCTGTGTCTGATGGCCATGGCGGTCATTTACCCGGATAGGGCGCGCGAAGGGTGTAGGCCGCCATGGCATACAGGCACAGGTACCAGACGCAACGCAGTCGACATCTTCCTCATTAGTAAAATGTCATCCGTTACTCGCTGACACCGAATGAGTGGCTGATAATGTACTTATTATCACATAGTTAACGTCTCGTCTTGGGCGCATATCCACTAAAGACGAATAGTTAACGCTATTATTATCAACCGTTTATGGAACACGTCTCAATGCCTTCTTATTACGGCCGCCCAGTGACGATGTCGGTGTGTGATTGACGGAACGCCCTCACATCAAAGCCGGTCTTAAACACATGAGAGGCTCATCCCCATGAAAATCCTGTACCATAGCCTTTGTGTTTTTCAGCCTGGTCTGGTTTCCAACAATGCAGATTCACCATTTGGCTGAAAGCCTTTTGTAATATTCTCACCGTCCATATTCCCTCGGTGCAGTCCGTCCGGTGGATTGTGTTCTGGCCGGACAAAATGCGGAAATCATGCGCTTTGTCCGGCCGGCAAGGCTTTCAGCGGACAAACTATTGAATAAACTCGGCAAACAACCCGGAAGTGCCGGACCCGCGCTGTGAGACTGGCGGTAAGCCATTGACAAACAACAATCGTCAATCGTCTCGTTGTCGCTCTTTAGCGCCTGTCGTTCAGGAACGAGAGGTAGTAGAGCAGTGTGGCGAGGGAACCCACCGCGGCGATGACGTAGGTGTAGGCTGCCCATTTGAGGGCGTCGATGGCCATCGGTCTGGTCTCGTAGTTCGTGATGCCCGCGCTCTCCAGCCAGTTGACGGCCCTGTGGCTTGCGTTGATCTCGACCGGAAGGGTGACAAAGCTGAAGAGTGTTGTCAAGGCGAAGAGGATGACTCCGAAGATCAGCACAGGATAGCTGTGGAACATGGAGACCAGAATCACTCCCGCAAGCAAGACCCACTGCACGATCCTGCTGGAGAAACTGACGACCGGAACAAGAGCTGTGCGCATCCTTAGCGGAAGGTAGCCTTTGGCATGCTGGACCACATGTCCGCACTCATGCGCCGCCACAGCCGCCGCGGCCACGCTGCTTTGATTGTAAACCTCCTCGCTGAGGTTCACGGTCTTTGTCTGCGGATTGTAGTGGTCGGTCAGGCGGCCTGGGATGCAAGTGACTTTGACATCGGTGATCCCGTGGTCATAAAGCATCTTGCGGGCGACCTCCGCTCCGGTCATGCCGTTGGTGGTCGGAACCCGTGAATATTTCGTGAACCTGCTTTGAAGCATGCTTTGGATGATTTGGCTCAGAATCATCACTGCAATCATTATTATCCAGATTGATCCGGTACTCATAATGTTTTCTTACTTTATTTGTTAATCTTTCGCAAGCCGGCAATTACGTGCGGTAAAATCTTTGTCCATGCGGTGATTGCCCACCGGTGGTGTTTTCATCAATTAATAGACCAGAATCCAAACTTACATAAAAATCTGCGATTCTTACGCCCGTTCCATAAGAAAGAAACAGTTTTTAGAGGAAATATAAATATTTTGGCAGTGATTTTGGCAGAAAAACAGTAATTTTGTCAGAATTTGAGTTCATGACATGTCAAACGGCGTAACAGATTTTTCAAGGCTGGAACTGAATCTCCAAAACTGTCTCGGCAACTACCGGTACTTCCGCTCTAAACTTCAGCGGACGACCAAACTGCTGGTTTTGGTCAAGGCCAACGCCTACGGCCACGGGGCTGTGGAGTTCGCTCTGATGATGCAGAATGCCGGGGCTGACTATCTGGCAGTCGCTCTTCCGATTGAAGGGATTGAGCTCCGGCAGTCTGGTATCAGCCTTCCGATCTTGGTGCTGACCGCCGGCACGGACTATTTTGACGAGATCATCGACAATCACCTTGAGCCGGGAATTCCAAACCTCTACACTCTCAAGGCCTTGGTATCCACGTTGCAAAGCCGTGGCATAGAGGACTTCCCGATCCACATCAAGCTTGACACCGGCATGCACCGCCTTGGCTTCATGACAAGCGAGCTTGATGATCTGAATGAATATCTCAAGACTTGTCCCGAGGTGAGGGTGAAGTCGGTATATTCACATCTGGCGGTCGCCGAGGATCCTTCGATGGATCAGTTCACGTTGGGGCAGATCACCATGTTCGAGAACAACGCGGCGAGGCTTGATGATGCTCTGGGCTACCATCCGATGTGGCATATTCTCAATTCCGCCGGCATCGAGCGTTTCGCGCGCTACCAGCATGACATGGTGCGGCTGGGTGTAGGAATATATGGGATCAGCTCCTTGCCGGAAGTCCGGCTGAAGCCGGTCGCATCACTTAAGGTGAAAGTTTTGCAGGTCAAAGAGTTGAAGTCTGGAGACGGTGCCATCGGCTATGGACAGCATGGCTTGATTGCTCCGGAGGGAACCCGGATTGCCACCATCCCTGTCGGGTACGCTGACGGAATCGACAGGAGGCTCGGTTGTGGACACGCCAGCTTTTCGCTTAACGGTCATCGTGTGCCTACCATCGGGAACATCTGCATGGACATGTGTATGCTTGACGTGACCGGGGTCCCGGCGCAGGTGGGGGACACTGTGACGATTTTCGGGGAGGATCCTACTGTCAGTGAACTCGCGGGAATACTGGACACGATTCCGTATGAGATCATGACCTCGGTTCCGCGCCGCATCGAGCGCGTCATTGTCCGAAGGCAACTTCCTCAATAAGGTCACTTCGACAAGCTCAGTGAACGTCGTGGCTCGGCCGCTGAGCTTGTCACTTCCTGCCACTGAGCTTGTCACTTCCGGCCCGCTGAGCCTGTCGAAGCGACTATTCAGAAATCATCATGCTGGCCCTGATCTCTTGGGCCAGAGCAGAACCCTTCAGATGCTCGACGATCGCGAGAGCGAAATCCACGGCACACCCGGGGCCGCGTCCGGTGATCAGATTCCCGTCAGCCACGCATGGAGTCTTGACATATTCCCCACCCTTCGCGATCGGAGCCGCCTCGAACCCGTCGTAGCAGGTGAACCTCTTCCCCTTCAGCGACGGAATCTGCGAGACTACCAGTCCAGGAGCCGCACAGATCGCGGCCAGAGTGCCACCCTCGGCGTAATGCCTCTTCATCAGTTCCATGAGCTTCACGTCCTCGGCAAGGTTTTTCGTTCCCGGCATCCCTCCTGGGAACACAAGCACATCTTTCTCGCTTGTCCCGTCGAACTCTGCTCTTTCTTCGAACAGGTCGCGTGTCCAGTCCACAATCACCGTTAATCCATGCGCGCCTGTCACAATCTCATTGTCTGTGATTGAGACAATTCTTACGTCGATTCCGCCCCTGCGAAGAACATCCAGAGTGGCAAGTGCCTCGATCTCCTCGAAACCTTCGGCTAAAAAAATGTAAATTCCTTTCATATTACGGCGTGTTTTATAATGTGTTTATAATGAACTTGTTATGAAATCGTCTCCTCCCGTAATGGACTGGAGCGTTTAGTAATTAACTAATATGTAGCCAGTTACAAATCACGTGAATTCTCCCGGCCTCCCAGTGATAATCACGATGTTATTACATTAAAGGGTGACTAAAATTTTTAGTCACCCTCTGTCCCGGTTGAGATATCAGGACTCGAACCTGAACTGGCAGAACCAAAATCTGTAGTGCTACCATTACACCATACCTCAATTCCATTCGCAAAGTTATTCAATTTCCCGCAATTCTGCAACCTTGCCGCGCCAGAATGACGACAAAAAGCATCGCTTTTTCGTGGGGATATTCCTATTTCTTCAGAAGTTCGTCGATGTGTTCGGCGTAGTCCAGTGAGGAATCAAGGTAGAAAACAATCTCCGGCACGATGCGGAGCTGCTTCGCGACCTGGTGGCCGAGCTCTCCACGCAAAGCCTTGACATTGTCGTTCAGAAGTTTCATCACTTCCTCCGCCTTTGCTGAAGGGAATATGCTCACATAGGTTTTTGCAAGCGAGAGGTCGGGGCTGACCCTGACCTCGCTCACCGTCACCATCGCGCCTCCGAACACTGCCATACCCTTGCCGCGTATGATTTCAGCCAGATCCTTCTGGATCTCTCTGGCAACCTTGAGCTGCCTTGTGCTTGCCGGCTTCTCCATATTAGAGAACGTTGATTATGAAGTAGTTCTTCTTGCCTTTCTGTGCGAGGATGTACTTCCCGTCCACGATGTCCTTCTCGGAGACCTCGTACTCGATGTCGGCCACCTTATCCTTGTTGATGCTCACACCGTTGCCCTGAACCATCTTCCTGGCCTCTCCCTTTGATGAGAAGACCTGGGTCTTCACGGCGAGGAAATCGAGAATGTTGCAAGGAAGGTCGGCTTTCTGAATATCAAAGGTCGGCACGCCGCTGAACACGGCGAGGAACGTCTTCTCGTCCAGTTTCTTCAGCTCGTCGGATGTCGAGTTGCCGAACAGCATCTTGGATGCGGAGACTGCGTTGGCATATTCATCAGCCCCATGGATCATTGTGGTAAGCTCCTTGGCGAGAAGCTGCTGGAGCGTCCTGCGGCCAGGATCCTGACGGTGCTCCTCGATGGCGGCGTCGATAGTCTCCTTGTCAAGAAGGGTGAATATCTTGATGTATCTTTCCGCGTCCTCGTCGCTTACGTTCAGCCAGAACTGGTAGAACTCGTAAGGGGAGGTCTTCTCCGGGTCGAGCCAGATGTTGCCCTTCTCCGTCTTTCCGAACTTTGTTCCGTCGGCCTTGCGGATGAGAGGGCAGGTGAGGGCGAACGCGTCGGTCTTGCCGAGCATCCTTCGGATAAGTTCCGTGCCGGTGGTGATGTTGCCCCACTGGTCGCTTCCGCCAAGCTGGAGACGGCAGCCCTTGTTCTCGTAGAGCCAGAGATAGTCGTAGCCCTGGAGCAGCTGGTAGCTGAACTCGGTGAAGGACATTCCCTCGCGTGACTCGCTGGAAAGACGCTTCTTCACGGAGTCCTTGGCCATCATATAGTTCACGGTGATGTGCTTGCCCACGTCACGGATGAAGTTCAGGAAAGAGTAGTTCTTCATCCAGTCGTAGTTGTTCACGAGCTCCGCCTTGTTAGGCGCGTCGGAGTCGAAGTCAAGGATCCTTGACAACTGCTTCTTGATGCCGGCGATGTTGTGCTGGAGGGTCTCCTCGTCCAGAAGATTCCTTTCCTGGGACTTCATCGACGGGTCGCCGATCATTCCGGTCGCTCCTCCGATCAGGGCGATAGGCTTGTGTCCGCACTGCTGGAAATGCTTCAGGATCATGATGCTGACAAGGTGGCCGATGTGCAGGGAATCAGCCGTAGGGTCGATGCCGACGTAGGCGGCCTGAGGACCTTCCATAAGTTTTTCCTCAGTTCCCGGCATGATGTCCTGGATCATGCCTCTCCATTTGAGTTCCTCTACGAAATTCTTCATTGTATGTTGCGTTTTTATATTCATTTTGCGGCGTTATTTTGAGACTTGTCTCATTTTCGCGCCTGTTTTGTGCAAAGTTAGGCAAAAATAACGTAAATTTGCAGGCTGGAAACGAAATTAACAGTTTAAATATAAACGAATATGAGAAAGAAAATCGTTGCCGGAAACTGGAAGATGAACACAACTCTCCAGGAAGGCATTGAACTTGCGAAGGCTGTGGCCGCCAAGTCTGTTGAGACTCCAGAGAATGTTGGACTTATCGTAGCTCCTCCTTTCACTCATCTCGCATCAGTGGCAGAGGCTCTCAAGGGCTCAAAGGTTGAGCTTTCAGCCCAGAATTGCGCTGATCACGAGAAAGGCGCCTACACAGGTGAGGTCGCAGTGAATATGCTTACATCCGTCGGCTGCCAGTGGACCATCCTCGGACACTCAGAGAGAAGGCAGTACTACGGCGAGACTGACGAGAAACTCGTCGAGAAGACAAAGCTCGCCCTTGCCGCCGGTCTTGGTGTGATCCTTTGCGTTGGTGAGAACCTTGAGCAGAGAGAGGCCGGGAAGCACTTCGATGTCGTTACCGAGCAGATCAAGAACGTCCTCTACAACTTCACCGCTGAGGACATGGCCAAGATCATCGTCGCTTACGAGCCGGTTTGGGCCATCGGTACCGGAAAGACCGCTTCCGCCGAGCAGGCTGAGGAAATCCACGCATGCATCCGCAAGGTGCTTGCCGAGAAGTTCGGTGAGACCGTGGCCGAGGACACCACAATCCTCTACGGTGGAAGCTGCAAGCCTTCAAACGCCAAGGAGCTCTTCGCCCAGAAGGACATTGATGGTGGCCTCATCGGTGGAGCCGCGCTGAAAGCAGACGATTTTATCGCTATAGCACAGAGCTATTAACGGATTGTTTACCAAAAAGGGGAGGCAAAGTTTCAAACTTTGCCTCCCCTTTTTGGTATCGTATGTCTCTTACTTCTTGGACTCCTCAACAGAAACCTTTCTGAATTCCTTGAGATCCTTCATGAGTTCGAGAGCGGCCTTGCGGGCGCGTGCGCCGGCGGCCTTATTACCCTTTTCTACCTGAGCGTCAGCGTTCTCTACGAACACGTTGAGCTCTGCCTTGATTTTAGCGACAAGATTCTCCATTTTTGTTCTTAATTTAGTGAATAGTTGGATTATTAATTTGTATTATAACAATGTTATCTACTCGCTTAATGCCTGCAATTTATGGAAAAAAATGAAATTAACAAACTTTTTTCCGCAAAAAGGCTGATTTTATGACGGTTCCCCCGCTTTTTCTCCTTTCTGAGGCTTAGTTTCGCCTTTAGCAGGCTTCACATTGAGCAGATTCATCGCCCTGTCAGGGCCGATGGTGGAGAAGTTCTTGATGCCCTCGATGACTCTTTCGCAGATTCCCGGAACAGCCGCCTTCTCCTCGGCACCAAGTTCCCCGATCACGAAGTCAACCTGTCCGCCTCGCGAGAAATTGTTCCCGATTCCGATTCTGATCCGCGCCCATTGGGTCGTTTCAAGCCGTGCCTGAATGTCTTTCAGTCCGTTGTGTCCTCCGTCACTTCCGTTTTTGCGCATTCTGACCGTTCCGAACGGAAGGTTGAGGTCGTCACAGATCACAATGAGGTTCTCAAGCGGAAGTTTGAGTTTGTCCATCCAGTAGCGGACAGCATTGCCGCTGAGATTCATGTAGGTGGAAGGTTTGAGGAGGTAGAACTTACGTCCCTTGAATGAGATCTCAGCCACGTCTCCATAGCGTTCCGTCCTGAAAACAGTGTTGGATGCCTGTGCCCAGGCATCCAACACCATAAACCCCATGTTATGTCTGGTAGAAGCGTACTCCGCGCCGATGTTTCCCAATCCTGCGACAAGGTAGTTCATGCCAGTGCCTTTTTCAGAGGTTTGAGCAGGCTTATTCAGCAGCCGGCTCAGCAGTCTCCTCAGTCGATTCAGTCTCATGCTCCTCGGCGCCTTCCATCTTCTCCTCGTGAGCGAGCTGCGCGGCGATCTGACGTGTTGACTTCACGGCGCAGATGATTGCGGTCTTAGGAGTAACGACGGTCACGTTCTCAACCTTGATGTCGCCCGCGACGATGCGCTTCTCGATGTCGAGTTTGGTCACGTCGAGGTTGATGGTGTCAGGAAGGTTATTCATCAGGGCGCTGATGCGAACCTCTCTGCTGACGAGAACGAACTTACCACCTCTCTGTACTCCGACAGGGTGACCGCTCACTACAACAGGAACCTTGATGACGATAGGCTTGTCCTCGGAAACAGCGAGGAAATCAGCGTGGAGGCAGTTGTCCTTTACCGGATGGTACTGGAGCTCGTGAACGACGGCTGTGTAGGCCTTGCCGTTGTCAAGCTTGATGTCGATGATGAATGACGCCGGAGTGTGGGTGATGCCCATAAGATCTCTTTCAGTCACAGTGAAGAGAATATTCTCCAAACCTGGTCCGTAGAGGTTGCAAGGAACGAGACCCTGCTTGCGGATCGCTTTGATGACGGCCTTGTTGCCGACTTCACGGACTTTGCCGTTAAGCTCAAAATGCTTCATTGTTTTGTTGTTTAAAATGTGTTACTCAGTTCCGGATCACCCGGAACCCCATTGCACCAAAAGCGCCGACGCGCTTTGTAATTGCGCCGCAAAGATAGGAATATTTTGTAAATCAGCCAACAACTTACCGCAGAATTTTCAAGCGTAAGGAATGACCCGTGAATATTACTTCACCAGTCTCGTGGCGTTATTCCAAACCTCTTTCCTGTAGTAGAGATCCAGCAATGGCGTCCCCGCGCACGGCAGGTACATGCTGAAGCCGGAGTAGGCCTTGATGTCGTAATCCTCCAAAAACTGTCCGGTGGAGTTCTTGTAGATGACGCAGCCGTCAACGGCCTTGTCAAGGTCTTCGAGGTCGGCTTTTGAAGCCCCGCATTTCTCGAAGATGTCCACGAGGTCGTAGAAGTAGTGACGGCCCTGCCTGTAGTAGCCTTGGATGTCATCGACCGGAGCGTCGGCGAGTGCGTCGGAATATTCATTGATCATTCTGGCGCAGACACTTGCGAGATTGTCCAACCCGCTTGTCCTGACGAGGTTGACTGTCGAGGAGCGATAGAGCCCGCTTTGCTTGTCGTACATCTCGAACGAGTCCTTGAAGAGTCCTTCTAGATCCGGAGTCTCCCTGTTCAGGAGGAACGATGTGATCTTTGTGTAGTTGAACATCCCGTCGCCAAGCACTTCGGCGGGGGAGAGTCCAAGGTAATCTGCCTTGTCCTTGAGTGCGTAGGCCATCTCGACACCGGCCGTGTAGCACATGTCGAAGAGGATGTAGTCCAGATGGTAAGGTATGGCGTCCACGAACTCGCTGACGCTCATCTCGTGGCCGTAATAACTGTCCTTTGTGTAGTCCTGTCCGATCGAGCGCGTCATCCCGTAGAACGGATCGGTGTCGGGCAGATCTCCTTCCGGGACGGGAAGCCTTGGATGTCCAACGCTTTGAGCGGCGATGCCTTGCCTGGACGTGCCAACCTCTCCCTTATGGTCATCCTCGAATCTGGACGGGCTGTAATAGTAGCCGGCGGGAAGCCAGCCCGAACCGTGCGAGGAGAACACCATCCCGTACCCTTTGTTGGCGGGGAACTTTTCCTTGACGAGAGACAGCACCGCGCTGAGGGTGGAGGGGGACGCTGCGATGGTCTCCTTGCCGAACACCTTGAGGGTGTCGGAGATCACTTTCCCTTTCGAGGTCTTGTAGATGCGTCTGAGATAGGAGTTTACGGGGGTGTGGCCGTTCTCGGCGATTCTTGAATAAACCAGAAGCACGTCCTCGCCCTTTTCGGGGATATACCCGCTTGGCAGTCCTCTGTTTGGACTCTCCATGTTGCTTTTGATATAATCACCAAGATTATTGAATCCGCATTCGTAGAAAAGCAGGACCTTGCGGTTCTCTTTGATCGGTTCGTCCAAGTTGTTCTTGCAGCACCCGGCGGCCGCGATCATGAAGAGTGCGGTGGCGGCTGTTCCGGCTATGATCTTTAATATATTCATAGTTAGTATTTTTCTTTTTTATGTCGCATCGGAATGTTCCGTGCGTAAGAATGACAAATATACGGAAATTCCTGAATAATGGTTATATTTACGAGCCAAAAAACAAATTTTTATGAATATAGGAGTAAAGATGATTCTATCTATCGGAGCGGCCGCGGCTCTGTGTTCTTGCGGCCAAGGGGAAAAGAAGACCCAAGACAATGACTTCCACTACCTTCTGGACGAGTTCGCCGACCTTAAGGTGATCCGTTTCCGGGTTCCGGGATGGGACAACCTCAGCCTCAGACAGAAGGAATATGCCTACCATCTTTCGGAGGCCGCCAAGCTGGGCCGCGACATCACCTGGGACCAGTACTGCAAGTGGAACCTCCCGGTCCGGCACGTGGTCGAGGATATTCTCAATGAATATGACGGTGACCGTGAATGCGCTGATTTCCAGAACTTCACCGTCTATGCCAAGAGGCTTTTCTTCGCCAACGGCATCCATCACCACTATTCCGAGGACAAGTTCTTCCCGGAGTGTTCAAGGGAATATTTCCAGAGCCTGATGGAGGCTGTCGGTGACGGAGAGCAGGCCGCGGAACTGCTGGAGGTGATATATTCCCCGGACATCTACCCTCAGCGTCGTTCCACTTCCAAGACCGGCGACATCGTGGAGCTTTCTGCAGTGAACTTCTACGATGGAGTGACCCGTGAGGAGGTCGATAAGTATTACAACTCGCGGATGGATCCGAACGACAAGACCCCGATTTCCTACGGCCTTAACACAAAGGTAGTCAAGGAGGACGGCAAGGTTGTCGAGAAGCCTTGGAAGGTCGGAGGAATCTACGGTCCGGCTCTGGAGAAGATCTGCGCCGAACTGGAGAAGGCCGCCGCAGTGGCCGAGACCGATCTTCAGAAAGAGGCGATAGGAAAGCTTGTGGAGTATTACAGGACAGGCGATTTGAAGACTTGGGATGATTTCAACATTGACTGGGTTCAGGACACCGTCGGCACGATCGACTTCATCAACGGCTTCATCGAGGACTATGACGATCCGCTCGGACGCAAGGCCACATGGGAGGGCTATGTGAATATGAAGGATTCAGCGGCTTCCGCCCGTACGGAGGTCCTGAGCGCCAACGCGCAGTGGTTCGAGGACAACTCGCCGGTGGATCCGCGCTTCCGCAAACCTCATGTGAAGGGCGTTTCCGCCAAGGTTGTGGACGGCATCACCCTTGCCGGAGCCACCTATCCTGCCACTCCGATCGGAATCAACCTTCCGAACGCCGACTGGATCAGACGTGACTACGGCTCGAAATCCGTGACCATCGCCAACATCACCCACGCCTACGATTACGCCGCCCAGGAGTCGCCGAAGAGCACCCTGACAGAGTTCGCCTACGACCAGGCCGAGATTGACGCTTACAAGCAGTACGGTTCCTACACAGACGAGATTCACACGGATCTTCACGAGTGCCTCGGCCACGGCTCCGGCCAGCTTCTTCCTGGCGTTTCGTCAACGGCTCTGGGCGAGTACCAGTCAACCCTTGAGGAGGCACGCGCCGATCTGTTCGGCCTTTACTATATGGCTGACCCCAAGCTCGTTGAACTTGGCATCATGCCTAACGCCGAGGCCTACAAACCGGCATATTCAAACTACATCAGGAACGGTCTGTTCGTGCAGTTCACACGTGTCGAGCTCGGCAAGCAGAACACTGAGGCGCATATGCAGAACCGCAAGCTGATCGCCGAGTGGTGCTACGAGAAGGGCGCCGCACGCGGAATCATCGAGAAGAAGATGCGTGACGGAAAGACTTACTTCGTGGTGAATGACTACGAGGCTCTCCGCGGTCTGTTCGCCGAGCTTCTCGCCGAGATCCAGAGAATCAAGTCCGAGGGCGACTACGCCGCCGGTAAGAATCTCGTGGAGACCTACGCGGTCAACATCGACCCGCAGCTCCACAAGGAGGTTTTGGAGAGGTATGCCGCTCTTAATCTCAAGCCTTACGGCGGCTTCGTCAACCCGGACATCGTGCCTGTCGAGAAGGACGGCAAGGTCGTTGACTACAAGATCGTCTATGTGGACAACTACCTCCGGCAGCAGCTTGACTACGGCAAGAAGTACCGTACTCTTTAAGTGAATCTGGCAGAAAGAATATTACAGGACTACGCTTCCTACCTGAAGATCGAGCGTGCGATGTCACCCAACACGGTGGCATCGTACTCTTCTGATGTCAGGGAATTCTTCTCTGTCGTGACCACCGCTCCGTCAGATGTTGCGACACAGGAAATTCTGGACTACCTTTCTTCCCGTGAAGACCTTTCGAAGCGTTCCCAGGCCCGTTTCCTGAGTTCGCTTCGTTCCTTTTTCGACTGGTGTGTCATGGAAGGGGAGCGCAAGGAGAACCCCTGTGATCCGATAGATTCTCCGAAGATGGGACGCTATCTTCCCGCAGTGCTGTCGGTAGAGGAGGTCGGAGCGATCATGGATTCTGTGGACCTTTCGTCATGGACCGGCAAGCGCGACCGTGCGATCCTGGAGGTCCTCTATGGCTGTGGTCTTCGTGTCTCCGAGGCCGTTGGCCTGCGAATATCCTGTGTCTATCTTGACGAGTCCTTCGTGCGGGTCATCGGCAAAGGTAACAAGGAGCGCATTGTCCCTATGGGGGATATGGCTGCCACCGCTGTCCGGAATTATCTGGTTGTAAGGCCGGATCCGGCATCCCCTGAATTCGATGACACCTTGTTCCTGAACCGCTTCGGCAAGTCCCTCAGCCGTGTCTCGATGTTCACCATCGTAAAGCGTCAAGCCATGCTCGCCGGCATCCACAAGGAGATTTCTCCGCACACTTTCCGGCACTCTTTCGCCACCCACCTCATCGAGAATGGCGCCGACCTCCGTGTGGTTCAAGACATGCTCGGCCACGAGGACATCACCACCACTGAGATCTACACTCACATCAACACCACCACTTGGCAGCGGTCCGTCCTCTCCCATCACCCCCGCCGTTGACTGTCCTCTCCTTTCCGACAACGCTTTACTCCCGGAACGTTGCCCTGAGAATTTCTCATATCCCTCTCCAGATAATATGGAGCAGCTAATAGTTGAGGAATATAGATGTTGTAGAAATAATGTGTGGCGGCAGTGGAAAAAAGGCAAATGGCAGATTTTGCACGTTACCAAAATCTGCCATTTGATTTTTCCCCTGCCATTCGTTGACATCTACTTTTGGACTGGTCCTTTTCCGGCGACGTTTTACCTCCAAAACGTTCTCCGAGAACTCCTCGTGTCCCTCTCTGGCGACGTTTTGCCATGAAATCGTTCCCGAAGAGTGCGGACCTACGGCTTGGCGATGCGGCAACGGGCGAGTTTGGCGGCCTTGTCAGGAGGGAGGATGCCGGCTTTCAGAAGGTTGGCTACGGTCCAGTCACTTTTCGGGGAGTGTTCTTTGAATATGACAATGCTCCGCGCGGCGCGTTTCCCGATGTAGGGGTGCGAGGCGAGGTCTTTCTCCGGAAGTGCCCACAATGAATATGGTGGTGTGGCCACAGTGTCTAACTTGATGAGATCCTTGAGGTTGTCGAACTTCTCCTGGTCGAAGTGCCAGATGTCCATGAGCTGCTCGGGGTAGGAATATCCTCCCAGTTCATTGCGGTATGAGACCATCTTTCCGGCGAAGAACTTACCGATGCCGGGGAGCGACATAAATGTCACCGAGTCAGCAGAGTTGATGTCAATTTTGGGAATATCGATGTATTTCTCCAGCCGTCGGAATACGGAATCCTCCACGACGTATGATTTCGCGAAATCGCTCCGGCGTCGGAACCGTCCGCCTTTTTGCCGGTAGTTGTCAATGGATTGCGCCTGCTTCCGGGTGAATCCCAGGCGCATCAGGTCGTCAATGCTCACCGTGTTCGGATCGAAGCGGAAACTTTCATATTTTCTTGGAGTGTTGTTTCTTCTGATCTGCTCGGCCAGAGGAGAGTGCTCCGAGTTCCTGCGGAATGAGTTGCTGACCGAACCGCTTCCCTTTTTGTACACCAAAGCCTTGTTTTCTGTACCAAATGTCTTTCCGGAGGTGTTTGGTACACCAGAAGGCTTTTTCCTGTACGGTGATGCCGCTTCGGCAGGCCCAGCGACCGGAGAACGGTTGCCGGCCCGATCAGTCGCTGAGCCTGTGGTTTGACAGGGCTCACCAAACATCGAAGCGTCCGGAGTATGGTTGTCGGACTGGGTGGTCGCTGAGCTTGTCGAAGCGACTGGCCTTTCGTTAGCCGTTACGCCGACTGCCTGGCTGGCATTTTCGGAAGCGTAAACGAACACAGTGTCCGGCTCGTCATGATTGGCGATGATCCGTGCGACCGAGGCCTTATGGATGAACAGTGCCGCCTGGTAGCCGACAATGAGAAACAGCAGGGCCACCGCCCCGACGACGAACGAAGCGGACGGCCTCTTGCTGTCCTTGGAGGAGTTGAAGTCTTTCATGAGTTTTTTTATGTCATTGTTTAGTGGAAATGAAGTACATGTGGTAATACGGGACTGGTCATGCACCGAAAGTCACACTGACATATTCAAAGTCTATTCTTCCGTTTCGGACTTCCGCCTTTTCTTTTCAGATGGCGCCCCGGCGACGACTATTGCTATCTCACCCTTGGGCTCATGTTCCTTGTACCAGGCGGACACTTCCGCAAGCGTTCCGCGTTTGTGTTCCTCGTGGATTTTTGAGATCTCGCGCGCCACGGAGCACTCGCGCTCCGGTCCGAAATATTCAATGAACTGGTCAAGGGTTTTGACAAGCCTGTAAGGCGATTCGTAGAAAATCATTGTCCTCTGTTCCCCCGCGAGGGTTTTCAGCAGTGTCTGGCGACCTTTTTTCACCGGTAGGAAGCCCTCGAAGCAGAAGCGGTCGCAAGGCAGACCGGAGGAGACTATCGCCGGGATGCATGCTGTGGCGCCTGGAAGTGTCTGCACCTCAATCCCTTCGGCGGCGCATGTGCGGGCGAGAAGGAATCCGGGGTCGGATATTCCCGGAGTGCCGGCGTCGCTGATCAGCGCGACATTCAGTCCGCCCAGAATCCGTTCCTTGATCATCTCGGCTGTCTGGTGTTCGTTGAACTTGTGGTGCGACTGGAGTTTGCCGTGGATGTCATAGCGATGGAGCAGGACACTGCTGGTCCTCGTGTCTTCAGCAAGGATCAGATCCGCGTCTTTCAGCACCTGTACGGCCCGGAAGGTCATGTCATCCAGATTTCCGACAGGAGTAGGTACTATATAGAGGATTCCAGGCATGGTCTGTTATTGATGTTATCGGGTTTACTGCCAATTTGATACGGCGTTCCCTTACGTGAGATTCTAACGAAGTTTTCTGCGGACGGCCATCATCAGCCTGTAAACAGGTTCTGAATTCATGTCCCAGTCCGGGAAGTTGGTCCGGATGTAGGAGATGGCCTCGTCAAGGGTGGTCATGCCGTTGAACGCGCTGATTGTGTTCTGGAAGAGAATAGGGTCTTCCTTGAACAGGACGTTGATCAGCAGGACCCTGTCGTTGAGGGAGATGGCACTGATGACGTTCTTCACTTGGGAGCCTGGGCGGTCTGTTCTCCATGCCTGCTTCTCGGCCATGACATCCATGACCGCTGTTTCCGGTTTCTGGCTGTCGAGGATGGATGCCTTTGGTCTGGGGGCAGGTTCTGTTTTTAGCGTCGTTTCTGATTCAGGAGCCGGGACGATCACGATCTCTGGCTCGATGTCGAGCGTTGGTTCCGGAACAGGCTCAGGAATCGTTGATGGCTCGTCCATCGGGAGGTCATCACCGGACGGGAGGTCATCACCGGACGGAAGGTCATCGTCCGGTTGAATGACAGGTGCCTCCGGTGTGGTGGCCACTTCGGCGGGGATGGGCACTTCGACAGGCTCAGTGACCGGAGATGTTGGCTCAGAGACTGGAATATCCTTGGTCGCAGAGCCTGCCGAAGCGGCAGTGTACTCAGCCGCGGGATCTTCAACGATAGGTGGAATGTTTATGTCCGGGATGTCTATTTCGATTGGAATTTCATCTTTGATGTCCAAAGCTTCGACAGACTCGGCGACCGGAGTTTCTGTTGGCCCGGCGGCCACCTCGGCAGGCTCGGTGGCCTCACCAAGCCTACGCACCTCATTCTCAAGAGCCTCGAGCTCCACCTTTATGTTGTTTATCCTTTCCAGTAGTGCGGAAAGCCTTTTTTCGTCGATGTTTCCCATAAAAAAAATGCTATCTTTGCCTGACAAACCGGAAGTGCGGAAACCACGCCGCGCCACAAGGTTTGCGAGTGTTATTGATTATTCCAACAAATCTAACGAAATGTTTTCAGAAAACATAAAAAAAACCGGATGTATTGAAGTCATTTGCGGCTCGATGTTCTCCGGCAAGACAGAAGAGCTGATCCGCAGGATCCGCAGAGCCAAGTTCGCCAACCTCAGGATCGAGATCTTCAAGCCGACAATTGACACAAGATATTCCGAGGATGACGTGGTCTCCCATGATTTTCACAAGATCCCGTGCCATTCCGTGAAGGATCCGAAAGAGATGTTGAACATCGGTCCGGAAGTCCAGGTGGTGGGAATAGACGAGGCCCAGTTCTACGACATGTCGCTTGTGGATGTCGCACAGAAACTCGCCGACCGTGGGGTTCGCGTGATCATAGCCGGCCTTGACACCGATTTCCTCGGTAAGCCTTTCGGCCCTATGCCTTACCTTATGGCTGTGGCTGAGGAAGTCCGTAAGGTACATGCCATCTGCGTCAGGTGCGGCAATCTCGCAAATCACTCCCACAGACTATCCCACAGCACCGAGCTCGTGGTCCTTGGAGAGAAGGATGCCTACGAGCCGTTGTGCCGTGAATGTTACAACAAGGCGATCGCCGGGGAACGTGAGGCTTAGTCCTTCACGTTCTTCAAAGCCTCGCGTACCTTTGCCTCGATCTCGTCGCAGAGTTCCTGGTTGTCCTTGAGAAGCTGCTTGGTGGCCTCGCGTCCCTGGGCCAGTTTCTGGTCGCCGTAGCTGAACCATGAGCCGCTTTTGCCCACGATGCCATATTCAACGCCAAGGTCAAGGATCTCGCCGGCGTGGGAGATGCCCTCACCGAACACGATGTCGAACTCGGCCTTCTTGAAAGGAGGGGCCATCTTGTTCTTCACCACCTTGACTCGGGTGCGGTTGCCCAGAGCCTCCTCGCCGTCCTTGAGCTGTGTGGTCTTGCGCACGTCGATGCGGACGGAGGCGTAGAATTTCAATGCGTTACCACCTGTCGTGGTCTCCGGGTTGCCGAACATCACGCCGATTTTCTCCCTGAGCTGGTTGATGAATATGCAGCAGGTGTTCGTCTTGGCGATGTTGGCCGTCAGTTTCCTCAATGCCTGGCTCATCAGCCTTGCCTGAAGTCCGACCTTGTTGTCGCCCATCTCACCTTCGATCTCCGCCTTCGGGGTCAGGGCTGCGACAGAGTCAACCACCACGATGTCAATCGCTCCCGAACGGATCAGGTTGTCGGCGATCTCAAGCGCCTGTTCGCCGTTGTCCGGCTGTGAGATGAGCAAAGTCTCAAGGTTAACCCCCAGAGCCTTCGCGTAAGTTCTGTCGAATGCGTGCTCAGCGTCGATCATCGCCGCGATGCCGCCCTGTTTCTGTGCCTCGGCTATCGCATGGATCGCCAGAGTGGTCTTACCGCTGGATTCCGGACCGTAGATCTCCACGATCCTTCCGCGCGGATAACCTCCTATCCCGAGCGCGTGGTCAAGCGCGACGGAACCGCTCGGTATGACCTGCACGTCCCATTGTGGCTGTTCCCCCAACTTCATGATCGTTCCTTTCCCGTAGTCTTTCTCAATCTTGTCGATCGTGGCCTGCAGCGCCTTGAGTTTGGCGGCGCCGGTGTCTGTGGCCTTAGCCTCTACCTCTTTTGCCATAATGTTAAAATAATGTTGTTTGTTGTTTTTGGGCGAAAAGATGTCGCCTTTGTGACAAAGATATAAAATTACGTCTAAACCGGCGTTATTTTTCATTAAATTTGTAGTAGAAAAATCGACATGAAAGTTATGCGTGAGCAACTGTTGGGAAAGACCCCTGATGAACTGAAGGAAATCGCTTTGAAAGTAGGTCTGCCTGCCTTTACCGGCAAGCAGATCGCGCAGTGGATGTACGGGCGCAAGGTCCGGAGCATAGACGAGATGACCAACATCTCCAAGGTCGGGCGCGAGAGGCTCAAGGAGGAATATTCCCTCGGAGTGAACCTCCCTTCCGCTTGTCAGGTCTCCTCCGACGGCACGAAGAAATACCTTTTCCCGGTGGGGGAAGGCAATGCCGTCGAGGCGGTGATGATTCCCGATGACGACAGAAAGACCCTCTGCGTCTCCTCGCAGGCCGGCTGCCGGATGGGCTGCAAGTTCTGCATGACAGGACGGCAGGGATTCCATGGCAACCTCACAGTGGCGGACATCCTTTCACAGTTTGTCGCCATTGACGAGTCGCCAGATCTGACCAATGCCGTTTTCATGGGCATGGGCGAGCCGCTTGACAACTTCGGCAACGTGATGAAGGCCATCGAGGCGCTTACGGCTGACTGGGGTTTCGGCTGGAGCCCCAAACGCATAACCCTTTCCACGATCGGTGTCCTGCCGAACCTGCGGAAGTACCTCGATTCGACCCGCTGCCACCTTGCCGTCAGCCTCCACAACCCTTTCCCTGACGAAAGGGCGGAGATGATGCCGGTGCAGAAAGCGTGGCCGGTGCGGGAAGTGATCGACATGATCCGTGAATATGACTTCACAGGCCAGCGCCGTGTGAGCTTTGAATATACCATGTTCGCCGGACTGAACGATGACAAGCGCCATGCCGACGCGCTTATCAGGCTGCTCCGGGGGTTGGAGTGCAGGGTCAACCTCATCCGCTTCCACAAGATTCCGGACGCTCCGTTCGAGACAACTCCGCAGATCATCATGGAACGCTTCAGGGACAGGCTCTCAAACCACGGAATCACCTGCACGATAAGGGCTTCCAGAGGAGAGGACATTCTTGCCGCATGCGGGATGCTGGCCGGGGAACACAGTAGGAAATGAATATGGCAAATAACGTTCAATGACTATGGGAACGAGAACAAGATTGATTTTCACATCACTGGCCGTGATGGTCTCCTTGACGGCCTTGGCGGAATCCAGGTCTCAGCATTCGGTGCTGGATGACAGGAGGGAGGCCGCTGATCTGAGGGTTGAGGTGATCCGGCATAAACTGGACTCCATAAGGCGTTTCAGACATCGTCCGACCGTCGCCCTTGTGCTGAGCGGAGGCGGAGCCAAAGGGGCGGCTCATGTGGGCGTGATAAAGTATCTGGATTCAATCGGAATGCCGGTTGACATCGTGATGGGTACCAGCATGGGCGGCCTTGTGGGCGGAATCTATGCCCTTGGCTACAATGCTGAGCAGCTTGACACCCTGATCCGGAGCATAGACTGGGACCAGGCCTTGAGCGACCGTGTGCCGAGGGACTACCTGTCCTATTCCTCAATCAAATACAAGGAGAAATATGTCCTGTCCTTCCCGTTCTTTTATGACAAGGATGAGTACTTGCAGATGAAGGACGCCGACGGTCGGTACACAAGAAGGGTCGAGGACATCCACTTCGGCGCGGGGGGAGCCGACGCCACGAACATGGTCAAGGACAACCTTCTGGGGAGCCTTCCGTCCGGAATGGTCTATGGCCAGAATGTCAACAACATATTCAGCTCGCTTTCCGTCGGTTATCAGGATGTGACCGATTTCTATGACCTTCCGATTCCGTTTCTTTGCGTGGCGACCGACCTCGTGTCCGGTACCGCCAAGATCTGGACCGAGGGCAAACTCAACACGGCGCTCCGTTCCACGATGTCGATTCCTGGACTCTTCGCCCCTGTCAGGGTCGGCGGCATGGTGCTGGTTGACGGCGGCATGAGGAACAACTACCCGACAGACCTTGCCAAGAAGGTCGGGGCTGACATCGTGATCGGTGTCAATCTTTCCAGTGGCTACAAGGGCTACAACGAGATCAATAATCTTGCTGACATCATCAACACCGGCATCGACATGTTGGGACGCACCTCTTTCGAGTCCAACATAGACATCCCGGATGTCAACATCAAGCCTGACCTGCACGAGTACAATATGCTCAGCTTCGACGAACGCAGCATTGACACCATCATCAACAGGGGCTACCAGGCCGCCTTGGCCGTCGCTGACAAGCTTGACTCGCTGAAGAAGGTCGTCGGGTCTGACAGGACTGTCATAAGCAACGATCCGGCTGATGACATCAGGGTAAGGAAAGTGCTTGTGTCGGGAGTTGAGATCGCCGGAGTAAATGACAGGGAAAGTCTTTACCTGATGAACAAGATCAAGATCGGGGCTGGCTCCAGGATGGGCAATCAGGAAATCGAGGATGCCGTGGCCACAATCTTCGGCACTAACGCGTTTGACTATGTGAACTATGAACTGCTGGGAGACGAGGAACCTTATAGGCTGAGGTTCAACTGCAAGAAGGGTCCTGTCTGCCAGCTTGGTCTTGGCGGACGTTTCGACACGGAGGAGATTGTGTCGGTGCTGATCAATCTGGGCTGGGGAGTCCACAAGATCCAGGGCTCGTCACTGGATTTCACCGGCAAGGTGGGAACCAATCCGAACGCCAGCGTGACATATTCCTACATCTCGCCGAAAGGAATGTCGTTCAATGTGATGGCAGGGGTCAGGTACACTGACAGGAACACGTTCAGCATCGGAGACAACAGGTTCAGGATCAACTTTCTGGATGTGCGGCAGGAGGTATTTCTGTCCAACATCACATGGTCCACTTTCTATCTGAAGGCAGGTTTCAGGAACGACTACTACAACGTCAATTCATTGATGGCCGAGCAGTCGTTCGGAGACTACGATGTCAACCAACTGTCTAATGATTATGTGACATTCTTCATTGACGCCCGCAAGGACTCGTTCGACAACGCCTACATCCCGACAAAAGGGAAGTCTTTCGGCCTCTCCTACGATTGGGTCTTCGGTGGCGGGCCGCAGAAATTCAATAACTTCCATGCTTTGACATTGGATGCCAAACAGGTTGTGGGCGGTGACAGGTTCGCGTTTATCCCGTCTTTGAACATCCGTTACCTGCTCGGCGACGAGGTTCCTGTGCCTTTCACCAACACGATCGGCGGTAGCATGGCCGGCCGGTATCTCGACCAGCAGATCCCGTTCATCGGAATCAACAATGCCGCGGCCATGCAGAAGATTCTCGGTGTGGCCAGGGCTGACTGGCGCTGGAAGCTGTTCAAGAACAACTACCTGTCGGCGATCGCCAACTTTGCCTTGTCCTGCGACGAGATTTCCGCCTTCAAGAATTTGGACGAGGATGTCTCCGGGTATCTGGGCTGCGGCCTTCAGTACACCTACAACTCGATCGTGGGACCGATCAGCCTGAATGCGCACTGGTCAAACTACACGCACAATGTCGGACTCTACATGAGTCTTGGATTCGATTTTTAGGGTATGGAGGAATTCTCGAAGGTTCTGGACAGGCTTCAGACCCAATGTGTGAAGAGGGAATATTGCCGCTCGGACATATTCAAAAAGGCTTTGACCGCTTTGGAGGGGGACAGCGACGCCGCGGAACGGTTGGTCGAGTCGCTTGTCGAGGATCGTTTTGTCGATGATTCGAGATATGCCGCCGCATTCGCGAGGGAGAAGGCCCGCCTGTCGGGTTGGGGACCGGTGAAGATCTCTTTCGCGCTCACAGCCAAAGGAATATCCAGGGCCGTGGTCTCGGAGGCTTTGAAGGAGGTTGATCCCGATGAGGCCGACAACAGGATGGTCTCGGTGCTTGAGGCAAAGTACCGTGCGCTGAAGGGAGATCCGCAGGAGAAGTTCAAACTGATCAAATTCGGGTTGACAAGAGGCTATGAATATGAAAAGATAGCCCCCGTGGTGGATGAGATTTTGAAGAAGAATCGTTAACTTTGCGGACCCGGAATGGGATGTTTTCACAGAGGACGGATCATCGATGGATAAGTCGAACTTAATTCAATTGATATGAAAGCGATTGTTAAAACCGATTTCAACTTGCCGGGACAGGTTGGAAAGTATGTCGGTAAGGTACGTGATGTCTATGACATTGACGGAAAGTATCTCGTTATGGTTGTTACGGACAGGATCTCAGCGTTTGATGTGGTCCTGCCGGAAGGGGTTCCCTACAAGGGACAGGTGCTGAACCGCATAGCGGCCAAATTTCTGGACGCCACGGCCGACATCCTTCCGAACTGGAAGGTGGCCGTGCCGGATCCGGCTGTCACCATCGGCCACAAGTGTGAGCCTTTCAAGGTTGAGATGGTCATCCGCGGCTACCTCGCCGGACATGCCTGGAGGGAGTACAAGGCTGGAAAGAGGACGATCTGCGGTGTGGCGATGCCGGACGGGATGGTAGAGAACCAGAAGTTTCCTGAGCCGCTTGTGACCCCGACCTCTAAGGCCGCCGAGGGACACGACGAGGACATTTCCAAGGAGGAGATCATCGCCCAGGGACTTGTCGGACGAGAGGATTACGAGAAGCTTGAGGCTTACACAAGGGCCATCTACAAGCGTGGATGTGAGATCGCCGCACAGCACGGACTGATTCTGGTGGACACCAAGTACGAGTTCGGCAAGAAGGACGGTCAGATCTATCTGATGGACGAGGTGCACACTCCGGACTCCTCACGTTATTTCTACGCCGATGGTTACGAGGAGAGGCTTGCCAGAGGTGAGCATCAGAAGCAGCTTTCCAAGGAGTTTGTCCGTGAGTGGCTGATGGCCAACGGTTTCCAGGGACAGGAAGGACAGAAGGTTCCGGAGATGACTCCTGAGGTTGTGGCCGGGATCTCGGACCGTTACATCGAACTCTACGAGCACATCACCGGCGACAGGTTCGAGAAGACTGAATATTCCGCCGAAGCCATCGAGGCCAATGTCAAGGCTTGCCTTGAGGGCTTGAAATAAGAAAGTCGGTCACTGAACCTGTCGAAGTGTCCGACAGCCATGCGGATTTGACACAGACAATGGACGGCCTGAAACGAATATACGCCCGCAACTGCGAGGTGAGAAGGATTGAAAGGGCGGTCGCCGAACCGTTCCTTCAATCCTTTCACCGTTTGGGCTACACCCGCTGCCGTCACCTCTACGGCCTGTACGTCAGACGGGGCGAGGATATTCCCTCAGGCACACTGGTCGCCGTCGCCGGGTTCTCCGCTCCGAGAATATGGCGCAAAGGCAACCGCGACATCCGCTCATGCGAATGGATCCGGTACGCCTCTCTGGAGGGAATAGGTGTCGATGGCGGCATGGGAAAACTCCTGAAGGCGTTCATCGGGGACGTGAGGCCGGACGACGTGATGAGCTATGCCGACGCCTCGTGGTCGGACGGGGATGTCTATCGGAGACTTGGCTTCACCGAGGAGGATGCGAAGATATTCCCGGATGGAAGCAAAAGTTTGAAATTCAGATTGAAACTTATTGAATATGAGTAGAAAGGTGAAACGCACATTTCTTGGAAAGCTGTGGCGACTGATGTTCGTCAAGTTGCCTTTGGCCTTCTTTGCGCTCACTTTTCTGTGGGTCTTGATTTTGAAATGGTGTCCTGTCTATGTCACTCCGTTGATGATCCAGCGTTCGATAGAGTACCGGGGCGACAAGGGTTTCCACACCAGAAAGACTTGGACCCCCTATGAAAAGATTTCTCCGGAGATGGCACGCGCCGTGATCGCCAGTGAGGACAATCTGTTTGACAAGCATAATGGCTTCGACTGGAAGGCGATCCGTCAGGCGCAAAAGGAATATGAAAGCGGCAAGCGTCGCCGGGGTGGCAGCACGATCTCCCAACAGACCGCCAAGAATGTCTTCCTGCTGCCCCGTAAATCCATGATCCGCAAAGGTTTCGAGGCCTATTTCACTGTCTTGATAGAGTTCCTTTGGGACAAGCGAAGAATCATGGAAGTCTATCTGAATGTCGCAGAGATGGGCAAAGGAATATATGGTGTGGAAGCCGCAGCCGAGAATCATTTCGGCACGTCGGCCTCGAAGCTGACCCGCCGTCAGGCTTGTCTGATCGCAGCCTGTCTTCCGAATCCGATCAAACGGAACGCCGGAAAACCTTCCTCGTACATCAGCAGGCGCGCCTCCGACATCGCGTCCTTGGAATCCAAGATCGGCTATCCGGATTGGGTCAACCACAAATGATTATGAATGAATATGATTGTGTCGGCCGAGGTGAATTTCCGGGTTTTTTGCTATATTTCCTCTAAAAAAATGTTTCTTTCTTATGTGACGGGCGTAATAATCGCAGATTTTATGTAAGTTTGTAAACTTTACGGAATGGTGCTCGAAGTGACCATAACGTTGACAATTATAATAACTGATTAGAAATGAAAATACTGGTTACTGGCGCGGCAGGTTTCATTGGCTCAAGGCTGATGGCGAGACTTGCTGAAAGGGGAGATGAAGTTGTCGGACTGGACAACATCAATGACTATTATGATGTACGTCTTAAGTACGGAAGGCTTAAGGAGAACGGCTTCGACGGGCCTTTCGAGGGCGGTTCCGTGGCCGTGAGCGCAAAGTCCCCGAACTGCCGTTTCGTGAAAATGTCAATCTGCGACAAGGCCGCATTGGACTCACTCTTTGAGAATGAAAAATTCGACAGGGTCGTGAATCTGGCCGCCCAGGCAGGGGTGAGATATTCAATCACAAACCCTTACGTCTATCTTGAGAGCAACCTGCACGGATTCCTGAATATTCTTGAGGCATGCCGCAACTTCGGTGTGGGGCATCTGGTCTATGCCTCATCCAGCTCGATCTACGGGCTCAACGAGAAGGTGCCGTTCTCGGAGGATGACAAGGCTGACTGCCCTGTGAGCCTCTATGGGGCCACCAAGAAGGCCAACGAGCTGATGGCCCATTCATATTCAAAACTTTACGGATTCGCTTCCACCGGGCTTCGCTTTTTCACCGTCTATGGCCCGTGGGGCCGTCCGGACATGTCCCCGATGCTTTTCGCTTCGGCCATAGCCAAGGGTGAACCTATCAAGGTGTTCAACAACGGAGACATGATCCGTGATTTCACCTATGTGGATGACATCGTGGAGGGAACGATCCGTGTGATTGACCATGCCCCGAAGGCTGAGGAATGCGCCCACGGAGTCCCGGCGAAAGTGTATAACATCGGCTGTTCCCACCCTGTCAGACTGATGGATTTCATCAGCGAGATCGAGCGGGCCTACGGCAAGCCGGCGCAGAAGATTTTCCTTCCGATGCAGGCCGGCGATGTCTATCAGACCAACGCGGACACCACAAAGCTTGAGACCGACCTGGGCTACAAGCCAAGCACTACACTTCATGAGGGTATCAGCCGATTCATGGACTGGTACAAGAGTGATCTCAATCCGCTGAAGTAGCCGGAAAGAAATCCATGCCGCCCGGATGAAGAGAATCGCTGTAATATTCGAGGAAAACATTTTCGACCGGAAAGGGTCGTTTAACGCCAAGTGTGCCAGAGTGAGGCATTTGGCCGAACTGACCGGTTGGCAGATTGACGTTTTCTGCATCCAGCTCTTTCAGGATGCGTTTGTCAGCTCCGTGCTTGGCAGGAGGACTCTTGACATTCCGGGTGAGGACGCGGTTCCTGAAAAAGAACTGCGGAAACGGGATTCCGTGACCTTGAACGGTGTCAAGCTGAATCTCGTCTGGAAGAATTATTCCATTCCGGATCACTTTCTATTCTATAAGTTGGGTTTGCGACCGGTATGTTACCCACGTTTCCTGAGAAAGCATGTTGATTTGCTGAAGGGCTATGATGTCGTCGCCGCCCATTCATTTGTAGGAGGATTCATCGCAAGAGAGGCCCAGAGAAAGTACGGGATTCCGTTTTATATCACGTGGCATGGATCCGACATACATACCACACCTTTTAAACATCCTCAGATCAAGGAACTTACAGCGGAACTGATCCGTGATGCCAAGATGAACTGCTTTGTCAGCAGGAATCTGATGGAGATTTCGGACAGGATCGGGACCGGCGAGAAGACCGTTCTGTACAATGGATGTGACGGAAATTTTGTCCGCTATCCGGAAGGCAGGCGCTCGGAGTTGAGAAAAGCGAACGGAGTTCAGGGGAAGAAGGTGGTGACCTATGCCGGGAACATGCTGGCCGTCAAGAATGTCGAAAGCCTTCCCGGAATATTCCATGCGGTTCAGGCGCGCTTGGATGATAGGATTGAGTTCTGGGTTGTGGGTGACGGCCGGTTGAGGCCGAAGGTTGAGGCGGAGCTGAATGCTGACAGCGCTCTGTCGTGCCGTTTTTGGGGGAACATGCCTCCGGAAAGGATGCCGGAGATATTCAATTGCACGGATGTCCTCGTGCTCCCGAGCAGGAATGAGGGTCTTCCATTGGTCCTTGTCGAGGCGTCAAGGTGTGGGGCGGACATTGTCGCGTCAAGGGTCGGGGGCGTGCCGGAAGTCATGGACGGAGATTTCACGGTGGCACTGGACGGAAAAGACTTCGCGGCACGTATGGCGGAAAGAGTCGTGGCTTGCCTTGAGGGGGCGCGTCAGTCTTTTGATCTGACGAGGTTTGACTGGAGGGAAACCGCCTTGGAGGAGAAGGCTGTCATAGAGAGGATCGCGGTGGATTGTTAACCAGGATTGATTATGGCTAAAGTTAGCGTTGTGATTCCCGTCTATAATGTGGAAAAGTACATTGAGACATGCGTGAGAAGCCTTTTCGAGCAGACGCTTCATGATGTGGAGTATGTCTTTGTGGACGATTGTTCACCTGATCGTTCTGTGGAGATCCTCAAAGGTCTGGTGGGTGAATATCAGACACGTCTGGAGGAAGAGGGAAAGGTCGTGCGGATTCTCAGGATGCCGGTGAACAGCGGGCAGGCCAAGGTGCGAAGGGAAGGTGTGGCACATTGCACGGGAGAGTATATAATTCACTGTGACAGTGATGATTGGGTGGAGACGGACATGTACCGGGCCATGTACGAGACGGCTGTGGCTTCTGGCTCGGATGTCGTGGTGTGCGACTACAGGATGACCTGCACCACGTCGGACGTGTGCACATCGTGCGCATGTCATGCCCACGACGCGCGAGAACTGATAAGAAACAGTCTGTACCTCAAGGATTCGTGGGCTCTCTGGAACAAGATGTTCAGGAGGAGGTGCTACTCTGGGATCCGTTTCCCGTCCGAGGCTATGGGGGAGGACATGGTGATCACCGTGCAGCTTCTGCTCTCATGCGGGTCTTTTTCCCACATCCCAGGACCTTACTATAATTATCGCATGAATCCGCAGTCCACTACCAAGAAGATCACCAAGGAAAGCTGCCTGAGGCGTTTCCGGCAATTGAAGGCAAATTCCGACATGTTGTTTGAGATTCTTGCGGAAAAACCGGCCGGTCTGGATCTGTCGGACGGAATGGTTTTCTTCAGAAACCACATCCGTTCCAAACTCCTTCCATTGGTGTGGAACGATGAGTATTATCTTCTCTGGAGGGACACCTACCCGGACTTGAACCGGAAGGTGCTGCTTTCAAGGCACATAGGCATGGATGTGAGACTGAAGGTTCTTCTGACAACGCTTCGCCTGTACCCCGGGAAAAAAGACCGTATCATCTGAGACCCTTAAGGAACATGAAAATAATAAGTAGATTCAGATTAAGAGAAGATTTTCGAGGATGGATCTTTTTTTGAAGAAGGAGTGTGCCGGTGGCACATGACTGATGAGAAAAGAGATCTAGACCGAAAAGATTCCTTAAGTGATGCAGGTTATTTTTTGAAGGTTACTAAATAGTTCTGGAATGAGATTCAAAGGAAGAAAAACAGGAATATTCACGATCTGCTGCCTTGCCCTTTATTATGGTGTGGCCTATTGGCTTCCCGCCAGCAACAGTTTTTTCCTTGGAAAGGTGTCGAAGAATTTCCGCGCTTTCCTGTGCGGACACATATTCCTGCATTGTGGAAAAGGGGTGAATGTGGAGCGTAAGGCCAATTTTGGCTGCGGACTTGGTGTCGAGCTTGGCGACGAGTCGGGGCTTGGCGTGGGATGTGTCGTTCCGAGTGACACCAGAATAGGAAACTATGTCATGATGGGGCCGAACTGCCGGATCCTGCACCAGAACCATAATTTCGGGAGGACGGACATTCCGATGTGCCATCAGGGCCTTGGCCCTAAACTTCCGACGGTCATCGAGGATGATGTCTGGATCGGAAGGGATGTCCTGATCACTCCCGGAAGGGTCATCAGAAAAGGTTCCATTGTGGGGTGCGGATGCGTTCTGAGCAAGGATTTCCCGGAATATTCAGTCATCGGCGGCAATCCTCCGAGGCTGATCCGCTCGCGTCTGCCCGGGTAGCCCTATTTCAGCGCGGAGTCGAACACGTTGAATATGTTCCCGGCGACACTCCCCGTTCCCGGAGTTTTCAGTGATTCCTCAAAGAAAGACTTCCGGTCTCCTTTCATCTTGTCGTCGCCGCCTATGACAACGGTGTCGATGAACGCCTTGATCTCTTTGATTCCGTTTCCGAAATAGTGTCGTTTAAGGCATTCCTTCCCGAAATCATTCACGCTTCCGGCTATTCTTTCCTTGTCATGTGTTATGAACATCAGCGGCTTGCCTGTGTAGAGATATTCAGTCATGAAGGAACAGCAGTCGTGGATGAGAGCGTCGGATGTCATGAAAAGGTCGTAGTACTCCCCGTCGGTGAGCGATGTGTTCGGCATGGCCGCCCATCTGGCGAAATATTCCTCCGTCTTCCCGCGTCCCCAGACTTCCGTGCGGCAAAGTTTCTCCTTGAGCAAGGGGTGGGGCTTGAAGACGAACTGGACTTTTGATGAATATTCTTCCGCAAGTTCCAGCATCCCGTCCGCGATTTCAAGGAATGTGGAATAGCCAAGGACATCGGATTTCAGCACGGAATGGTGCGGAGCCCAGATGATCCTCTTGAATCCGGTGTCCGGTGTCTTCCAATCACGGCATGAGGATGCATCCGCAAGATAATCCGCGAATGGAAAGCCGCAGACGGTGATGTTGTCCCTTTTTGTGTAAAGGCGTTCCTTTTCACGGCATTTTGAGTATTCCGTAGGATAGAACATCCTCCAGCAGATGTTCTTGTACAGTTGGTTGTACAGTTTCGGGACATCGTTCAACGGCACGCCGTAAGGAATGTAGGCGAAGAGACTGTGTCCCATGAATCTGTCCACACTGAACTCTTCCCCTCCGACCCCGTAGGGCTGGACGTAGAAGAGGATGTCCGGAGCGAACGCGGTGAGGTCAAAATATTCATTCCTTGAGAAATCGTAGCCGTCGATGTACGGAAAGCCTTTGTGCCCGAAATGTCCGCGCAGTTCTTCCTGGGTTTTCCTGAAAGTCTCCGGATCGTCACGCCTTTGGGGAAACGAGACGATGTAGGGGTCAAACCTGTCGCTTTCCAGAAACATGCGGAACAGTTTGTCGTTCTTCCACATTCCGAGATTGATGACGAAGAACACGACTTTGATTCTCTCTTTCTTGAAGACCGCGGCTTCAATGGAAGGGAGTCTCCTGTCGTAGATGATGGTTTTCAGGTGTTTACGCAGGTCGCTTATGGCATCGTTCCAGAGAGTATGAAGGTTTCCGCTCATTTCTTGAGAAGTTGTTTGAGGATGGACATAAGCTCATTCAGGGCTGACAGCCTCAGGAGCCATGACAGGAATATGTAGATCGCCACGCTTGCCGTGACCGCTATGAGAATGAGCGGCAGCGGACTGAGGTGAAGGCTGCTTGTCAGCATCGAGACGGCAAGCACCGGCAGTGACAGCAGCAGGTAGGGAAGTGTCTGAAGGAACTGCTCCTTGAATCCATAGCCAAGCAGACGCTTTGTGTAGTAGGTGTTGCAGAAGAAAGCTATGAAGTTGTACACGGCCGCGCCTATGCAGATCCCGATGATTCCCATGAAGCAGGAAATGAACAGGATTGTGAAGGCTATTGTCTTTTTGAACACTTCCAGTTTCAGCACAAGGTCTGACCTTCCCTTGACGTAGAGCAGGTTGAGGTTTATCCTTGTCAGGCAGTCGTACATCCAGCCGAAGCAGAGAATCTGAAGGTAAGGCACACATTCCAGCCATTTGTCGGTGACGAGGAATCTGATCAGGGGCTCGGCGGTTCCGGCCAGAAGCATCATCAGCGGGAATATCGCGAAAGCGGAGACCGAGAGGAATCTTTTGTAGGCGTCCAGCAGTACCGCATCATCGTCCTGAACCTTGGACAAAACCGGAAACGAGACGTTGTACAGAACACCGGAGAGCGAGGTTCCGGCCAAGGTGGCGAACTTGTTGGCGGTGGTGTACTGACCAAGATCAGCCGGAGTGAACCTCTTGCCGATGATCAGGCTTCTGATGTTCGTGTAAACGCTTGAGATAAGTGATGCCATCACGAGTTTGGAACCAAAGGAAAAGAGTTCCTTGAATATCCTCTTGGAGAAGACCAGTGACGGGAACCACCTCACGCAGAAGACCGTCAGAAGAAGTTTGAACAGAGCGAGGCTGACCGACTGCGCCACGAGCGCCCACACACCGAATCCTGAATATGCCATCGCTATTCCTGTGACTCCGGAAAGTATGGCGCTGACGACATTGATCTTGGACTGGGTCTTGAAATCTATCCTTTTGGTGAGCTGGACAGTGTTGGTGGCCGAGAGCGCCCCGATGATGAGGCTCAGCGAGCTGACTCTGGCGATGTCCTTCAGGAGCGGCTGCCCGTAGAAATCAGCGATGAACGGGGCTGCGGCGAAGAGTATCCCGTAGCAGACGAGACTGATCCCGACATTGATGTAGAAGACTGTGGAATATGTCGTGTCGTCGCAGTCCTTTCTCTGGATGAGGGCCGAGGAGAATCCTCCGTCGATGAAGACCTGGCTGATGGCGAGAAAGATCGCCAGCATCCCGATCAGCCCGTAGTCGTCCGGGGAAAGCAGCCTGGCCAGCACCACGCTGACAAGGAACTGGATTCCCTGCACGGAGAACTGCCCCGTGAGACTCCACAGGACTCCTCTGACGGTTTTCTTCTTCAGGTCTGAACTCATCCTAAATGTATTTGGCCACCGATTCTCCGATGTCTTTTCCTGTCAGTATCCCGCCGGTGAGATATTCCTTTCCCATTCTGCCCTGCGCCCAGAGAATGATCCGGTCGATGGCCGGTGTCTCGATGCCGAGGCGGATGGCGTAGGACTTGGTGATCAGCATGCCGAACGGGATGTCCTCCGTGAAGCAGCGGTTGGAGTAGTCCGGAATGAAACTTCCGTCCGTGGCTTTGAGCATCGGAACGGGTATCCCTTTGAGCGACGGGATGCTTGTGATCTTTCTTGTCATTGACTCCGCGTCATGGCTTTCGTAATGCTCAAGAGCGGTCGGGATGGCTTCCTGAGGAATTCCCAGAGCCTCCCTTACTTTCTGAAACTCGTTGTCGCAGGCTATGTAGGTCTCGGAGCTGCGGTTGTCCCAGTCCTCGTAGAACAGTGGGATGTGGTCGTAGCTTTCATGGCCTTCGAACAGGGCGAACATGCGGCTTGGATGAAGCAGAGGGTTGCTGTTCGTGAGGGTGGCCTCAAGATGACTGTCCAGCAGGTTTATGTGGACCCCGAAGATGTTTTCGATGAGTTCCCTGAATCCGCCCCTGCCCTCTATGCCGAGAGTGGCGATGTGGCATTCCGGGCGGAATCCCATCAGGTGTGCCTTGCGGCCATATTCCTGGATTCTTGCTATGTAGGGCACTCTTTGGAATCCGAAAAGCGGTGTGCCTTCGGGCAGTATCTTTTCCGCCATCGGGAAGAATCCTGAACTGCAGAAGATCGACCCGACAACCGTTTCTTTTGACAGGAAAGGAGCCATGTCTCCAAGTTCTTTGGCAATCGCGAATCCGGGAAGGCAGAGCAGCACGATGTCAGCGTCACGGATGGCTTCCTCCGGAGTGTCCGTGACAATATTCAGTAATCCTTCCTCCACACCCCCATCCGGGGTTTCGATGAGAAGGGTCTTGTCCGTGAATTTCTCGGGATGTCTGGTCATGAGACGAACGTCCAGATCTCCGCGCGAGGCAAGATGTCCTGCCGTGACGTGGCCGAGGTTGCCGCCTCCGCAGATGCAGATACTTGTCTTATTCATGTATGATTCCAAGTTTGTCAAACGCCTCGGTGAACACTACGAAGAAGTCTTTTATGTCACTCTCGTCGATGGCTCCAAGCGAGCAGAGGCGGAATGTGCCGCTTGAGGAGATCTTGCCGGGGTAGATCGTGAAGCCGCGCTCGTAGCAGTAGTCATGGACTTTGCCGAAATCCCATGCCGGGTCGTCCGGATAGAGAACTGAGACAACAAGGCCGGACTGGATCTCAGGCTTGATGGCCTCTTTCAGTCCGAGTTTCGCCACGCCTTCGTGGATGGCCCGGTTGACGCGGAGGTGACGCTCGTGTTTCGGCATTTCACCTTCGGCATAATATTCCTTCAACCCTTGGATGGCGGCATAGACTGTCTGCACCGGCGGGGTGAAGCGCATCTCGCCGTTTTTCTCGAATCCGGCATATTGCTGGTAAAGATTGCAGTAGAACGACCGCACCGGGTAGTTCTTTGATTTCTCGACCTCCGCTGTCCTGCCGATGACGAATGAGAGTCCGGTCATCGCCATGATTCCTTTCTGGGCCGATGCCATGCAGAAGTCGATGTTGTCCCGTTCCACGTCGATCGGAATCATTCCGAGCGAGGAGGTCGTGTCGGCGACCATTATGGCTCCGTGCCTGTGCGCGGCGGCTCCGATCTCCCGGATCGGATTCAACACGCCGGTACCGGTCTCGTGGTGGCAGCAATAGACCACGGCGATGTCTGGATTGGCCTCCAACGTTTCCTCGATGGCCTTGAGATCCGGAATGTCATAGACGGATGATTTCAGGTCGATGTGCGGCAGGCCGTAGCATCGGCAGACCTCGGCCGCCCTTGAGCTGTAGGCTCCGTTGTCCACAACCAGCATCTTCTTTCCTTCCGGCAGCAGGGAGTTGACACACACGTCGATGCAGATCGTTCCGGAGCCGCAGAACAACACGCTGGTGTAATCTTTTGGGTCGGCGTGGACGACTCCGAGGATGTCCTTGCGGAAACCGGCCATCTTGTCGGCGAATTCTTTCTCTCTCGGGCAGATGTCCGGGACGATCTGAGCCATCTTCACGGTGTCGGTCGTGGTGGCCGGCCCTGGATTCAGCAGGACGTTGCGTTTTATGTTCAGTTTGTCAGAGTCCATTTTACATTATTGTTTTATGATTCATTCAGAATTACTTGCGCTGCTTCATTGACCCATAAACTCCATCAGTGCGTCCCTGTTCTGGATTGGGGTGGTAGTCGGGCGCCCGAGGTCCTTGCGGTTCCCTCTGTGGACACGAACTTCCAAGAGAACCGGGCCACGCATGGTTTTCAATGCTTTAAGGGCGGAACCCAAATCTTCGGCGGTAGTGACTGAGACGGCGTCCTTGTAACCGGCGGCCTTGGCTATTCCGGCAAGGTTGACCTTAAGCCCTACGGTAGGCTGTCCTCCCACGGAATCGTGCGCGCCGTTGTTGAATATCACATGGACGAAGTTCTCCGGAGCCTTGTCGGCGATGATCGCCACGGAACCGAGGTGCATCAGTGCCGCTCCGTCGCCATCGAAGCACCAGACTCTCCTGTCCGTCTTCTCAAGGGCGATCCCGAGGGCTATCTGGCTGGCGTGTCCCATGGACCCAACGGTAAGAAAGTCCCTTTCGTGCCCTTGGCCTTGTGCCGTCCTGTACTCGAACAGCTCTCGGGAGATCATTCCTGTTGTGGAGACGATGACATCCTTGGCATTAAGGCTAGCCGCCACCTTTTGGATGGCCTCTTCCCTTGAGAGGGGATATTCATTTACCTCATGCCTTTGAAGTGTGTAAGGTTCGAAGGTGTTTTTCCGCACGATGAATGCGAACGCCTCGCCGGTTTCGCTCATGTGCCTTACGGCCCCATCCAGCTGGCTGCGGAACTCTGTCTCGTCCTGGCTCAGGATCTCGTGCCTGATGCCCATCGCGTCGAGCAAGGGGAGTGTGATCTTGCCTTGCTTTACATGCTGCGGCTCGTCATGCACGCCTGGTTCGCCCCTCCAGCCGATTACCAGCAGAACCGGGATTCCATAGACCTCCTTGTCCGTCAGCGAGGCGAGCGGGTTGATGGCGTTGCCTTCCCCGGAGTTCTGCATGTAAACACAAGGAATATGTCCGGTCGCGAGGTAGTGTCCCGCCGCGAGACCGACGGCCGCTCCCTCATTGGCGGCGATGATGTTGTGTCTGTCATCCAGCGTGTCCGAGATGAACGCACAGACGTTCTTCAGAAGCGAATCCGGCACTCCGGCGAAAAAGTCAATACCTTTCGCGGCGAGAGATTCTATGAATATCTTTGGAGAGAGCATGTTCCTTACTGTTTCTTTGTTCCGGGTATAAGGCTCAGGATTTCCTTGATCGGCATGCAGAGATCGTTCGCCTCCAGCGAGCGTTCGTGCTCAAGGATGGACTTCGCGCAGTTCACCATCGCCGGATAGGCGCTGCGGAGCATGTGGTTGGCATAGATGACGACGTTGATGCCCCATGAGGCCAACTCGGTCTCAGTGAATTGGTTGTAGGTGGTAGGCACGGCCACGATCGGGGTCGTGGAGTCCGTCTCCCTGAACCTGTGGCAGAACTCTTTGATGTCCATTCCGTCCTTGTTCTTCGAGTGGATCATGATGCCGTCAGCGCCCGCCTGGACGTAGGCGTGGCAGCGCTCAAGCGCGTCCTCCAGCGGCTTCCCGGCGATCAGCGATTCACATCTGGCGATGATCATGAAGTCCTCTGTTATCTGTGCTTCCTTGCCCGCTTTGATCTTGGCGCAGAAGCCTTCGATTGTGTCCTGGGTCTGCACAGCGTCCGTGCCGAAGAGCGAGTTCTGCTTGAGCCCGACCTTGTCCTCGATGATCACCGCAGAGATTCCGAGCCGTTCCAAAGTCCTGACTGTGAATCCGAAATGCTCGACCTTGCCGCCTGTATCGCCGTCGAATATGATCGGCTTGGTCGTCACCTCAAGCGTGTCGTTGAGGTCGTGCAGCCTTGAGGTGAGGTCCACCGCCTCGATGTCCGGCTTGCCCTTTGATGTCGAGTCGGTCAAGGATGATGACCACATCCCGTCGAACTGCCTTGCCTCCCCGTTCACCTCCACGCTTGTCTTCTCGACGATGAGTCCGGTCAGCCCGCAGTGCGACTCCAGGATGCGGACTATCGGCTTCGCTTCGATTAGCCTGCGGAGCCTTTTCATCCTGATCTCCGGTGTCGTGCCGAATCCCTCGATCTCCTCAGCCAACTTGGATGAGTTGATGCCTTGGGTGTAAGGGATCTCGATGACCTCGCCTCCGATCTCCTCCATCACCTTGAAGACCTCCTCGCGGAGTTTCCTTGCCGGTCCCTCCTTCCAGTCATCCCCGTGGATGATGTAGTCCGGACGGTATTTCCGCAGGTTGCCCACGTAGCTCCATTCGTGCTGCGGCACGACATCCGCCACACCCTTGATGCTGCGCACAACCGCCTCCCTCTGCTCGTAGGTGAGCACCGGCAGCCTCTTGTGCGTGGCTATCGCCTTGTCCGTGAACAGCCCGATGATCACGTCCCCGTGCTTGGCCCCCTCCGTGATGATGTTGGTCAGTCCCGGATGCATCACATCCGCTATCATTCCAAGATATACTTTCTTCGCCATGTCCGTCAGTCTTGAATCGTTAACATTCAGTTTCCCGTTTCCCGTTTCCCCGTTTTCCGTTTTCCGTTTTCCGTTTTCCGTTTTCCCCATGTCAGCGGCCTTTCGCCTCAGCTCATATTCCCTGCTTCTCGCACTGCCATAGGAAACCGTGCGGTCAAAACCGCAATCTTCAAATATAATCAAAAACCGCTGAATATTTTCATTCATACCCCAAAACTGTCGTTTGGACGGCTGAATTTTTAGTAAGCGTTAAAAATAAGTTGAACTAAGAAGCTGTTTTGAATTGTTTGAAATGTTCTTTGAGGTGAAAAATCTTCATTTTCTTCCCGCTTCTTCAGTCAGATAGCACC
>OCLD01000002.1_pt1 | contig 58639 bp, 57 predicted proteins | sample 1495911 | NCBI WGS metagenome assembly OCLD01 (sample SAMN03418271, study PRJEB22391) | human gut metagenome | biome: human-gut; feature: organic feature; material: feces | host: Homo sapiens | place: Tanzania | collected 2013-01
CAGCCCCGCCGCTGGCGGGATTTATTCATGTTCGGTCCAGAACGAACACACTCTATAGGGTGCAAGTCCCCAAACCGCCCTGATACGATGTGGCATAAAGCCATCTTGGGCAGGAATCTACGGCGACAGCAGCAAGGGATATCGGGCAAATGCGGAAGGTATAATGCACCATGCCGCGTCCAATGATAAACTCCGTGCCGCCGGCTATCCTTGTCTGATGGACTACTATGTCAGATTGCACGTAAGATAAGGAACCGCCGTATGCGGAACCGCACGTACGGTGGTGTGAGAGGTCGGAAAACGAAAGTAGGAAGAAAACCACTTCGTTTTCCTCCTGCTCGATGCTATTTACTGAAGTTTATTTCTTTGACAATCCGCTTCAGTCCTGCGTATTTGTCAAGGACCCACATCACGTAGCGGATGTCAGTGTTGATGCATTTGTTGTAGCCCTGGGTGTAGGACGCGTCGCTGGCGAGTGATTCGAGATTGCCGTCAAAGGCCAATCCGATGAGCTCGCCTTTCGCGTTCAGCACAGGACTGCCGGAGTTTCCACCGGTGATGTCGTTGTCCGTCATGAAGTCCACGATCATCGTGCGTTTTCCGTTAACCTTGACTCCCCATCGTCCCCACCGACCTTTTTCCAGAAGGCTTTTCTGCCTTTCCGTAAGGATGTAGTCATGGTCAGCAGGGTTGTATTTCTGGAGTATTCCCTTCGGAGTGGTGTACCAGTCATAGATGATTCCGTCATTCGGCTGGAGACCGCCAACGGTTCCGTAAGTGATTCTCATTGTGGAATTTGCGTCAGGGTACTGCTCGATGTCCTTATGAAGCCTCATCCAGTAGAGCGCCTTTTTATATTCCTTTTCAAGGTGGGAAACATTCTGCATTTTCTTGGCTTGGCCGTTCCTGTTGTTGAAGGTCATTATCGGGGTGTCGGTCAGGAACAGTCTGAGCGGATCTTTCTTTACATCGTCGATTGACTGGATGTCTTCGATCCGCTTTGCGGAAGAGATCACGCTCTTGTTCCAAAGATATTCAGCCATGGCTTTGTAGTCATTCCCGAAACGGTCCTGCATCTTGCTTTGGTACTTCCCGAAATAGTATGACTCCAGATTGTCGAAATATTCCTTGCAGGCATATTCAAGAAGTTCTTTTTCCACTCTGGCATCAGTGGCGGCGGCTCCTTCCCTCAGCGCTTCCTTGGCTTTTTCCACGGTTGAGGTGTTTCCCGCGCGGAGAAGGTAGCGGCTGATGTATGTTCCACGGAATATGGTCTCGCGGAAAAAGACCTTGTCCTTCTCGATGCTTTCTGTCAGTGAATATGCTTCCTTTAGATCCGGAATCAGATTCTCCCACATCGCCCTGCGGTTGGCCGCCGCGTTGATCCATCTCTGCATCTCACGCTCCTGTGCGACCTTTTCGTCCTTGACCCAGAACCTCTTGAAGCATCTGACCATACCCTCATTGTTCTCCTGCACATTACTCAGCGAGAAGAACCAGTCCGAGTATTTCATCCTGACCCGCGGATCGGCATCCATCCACTTGCGGATGATGCCCATCTGCCCGCCACGGATCGCGTTTGACACCGGGAGGCTGACTTTTTCCTGATAGCTTATCTCTGCGGATGAGGAGTATCTGTTCGTCCTTCCCGGGTAACCGATCACCATGGTGAACGACCCGGGATAGTACCCGGCGCGAGAGACTTTCAGGCTTTTTTCCCTTGTCACTGGCTTCCCGTCCTCGTATATCCTGTAGATCGTGAAGTCACAGTTGTGGCGAGGCCAGGTCCAATTGTCTTGATTCCCTCCGAAGTAGCCTATGCTCTGCGGAGGAGCGGCGACGAGCCTGAGGTCGGTATAGACCTTGTAAACGGACATATAGTACTTTTCTCCGGCCCACATGCTGCTCAGGATGCACTCCAGTCCCGTGGCCTTGTTGTACCGTTCCTCCATCATCGCGCTGATCTTCCTCATTCCGCACGGCTTGCCGGCGGAGCGGAGTTCCTTGGTAAGCCCCTTGACTTCCTCTGTGACATCGAATACCCTTTTCAGGAAGAAGACCTTCTCTCCTTCAACAGGGATCTCCTGCTCGCTTGTCATCGCCCAGAACCCGTCCTCCAGATAGTTGTGCTCAGGGGTACTGAGCTTCGCGATGTTCGAATACGCGCAGTGATGGTTGGTGATGATCAGGCCCTGGTCTGAGATCACGCTTCCGGTACAGTAGAATCCGATTGACACGACCGCGTCCGCCACCGCCGTCCCGGGAGCCTCGTCATTGTAGATCTCATTGGCCGCCAGCCTGAGCCCGCGCGCCCTCATGTTCTTCTCCAGCGCCTCGTTGATGTCCTGGATCATCCACATCCCCTCATCGGCAAAAGCCGTGGCGCCGAACATCAGCGCCACAGCCGTCAAAATCAGTCTTCTTGCTTTCATCAAAAGTCTATTCTTCTGTGTAAATGGTGGTAAGGACGTTCTTTCCGGTCAGTTTTCCGGCCACCTTGCGTACATCCTCGGCGGTGACGCTGCCGTAGGCGGCCACCCTGTCGATGTTCGGATTGATTCCGTTCCTTACATAGTTCATCACCTGAGAGTTCCTGTGAGGCATCGACATCGCTTTCTTGGCCTTGGATTCAGTCTCGTTCTTGATCAGCCATTTCCTGGCCTCCTCAAGCTCTTTCCCGGAAGGGCCGCCGGAGCAAAACCCGGAAACGATGTCGTCAAGGTCTCCGACCAGAACCTTATAAAGATCAGGCCTTGTCTTGAACGTGATCTCGGACTCGCTTCTGCCTTTCTCCCTGACGCTCACATAGGAGTTGAACCTGATGGTGTACGTTCCTCCACGGTTCTCACGGATCTGATTCAGAAGCCTCTGGGACAGAATGTAGTCCACAAAATCAACGGCGGCCAGATTCTTAGGGGTCGGCTTTACCTTCGAGGAGAACATTCGGGTCACGATCGTGTAAGGGTTGATCTCCTTCCTGCCAGTCATTGAATATTCCTGCACACCCTTGAAAGCCGGTACACGTTCCTTGACCTTGGCTTGCTTGAAAGTCTTGTCTCCTGCAGGAATAGAAGCGATGTACTTGCGGACATATTCCTTGATCGTTGCCTCGTCAAGGTTGCTGGCTATAAAGAGCGTCATTCCGGCGGCTGGATTGAACTCCCTGCTGTAGAGCTCTTCTGCCAGGGCCATGTCCACGCCTTCCACGGCGGCGGAGTCAATGTCCACCGACCACGGATGGTTGCCGTAGATGATCGAGTCGCAGGCTTCGCTGAACCTGACGGCATCTTTTTTCGGCTCGCTGAGTGATTCGAGTTTCTTGTCCTTCATCTGCTGCAGAACCTTGGCCTGAGGCAGGAACGGGTCTGTCACCGTAAGTGCGGCGATACGGAAGGCGTTCTCCGCCTTCTTCGCCGGAGCTGTCGTGAATATGCCCGCGAACCTGTCGCTTATCCTGAGTGAGCGGGAAATCTCGCCGCATTCCGGCATCTTTCCGATCTCATCCGCGGTCGCTCCACGGAATCCGGCGTTGGTCCTGATGAACTCCCCGGCGAAAAGCGAGGATGCGAACCTGTCCTGAGGGAGGGCGTTGTAGCCCGAGCCAAAGTAAACGAGCAGGGAGAGGTCCGGTGTCACTTTGGAATCCTTCACGGCGGTCCAGTAAACCTTGGCTCCGTTGCTGAGGATCCATTCCTTCGTCCCGTCCAGCCCTTTGACGTTGTTTTCCTTTACAATCGTTCCTTCCGGGTAGTTGACCGTGAGGTCGATCTTGTTGAATGTCAGGAAATTCGGCTTGGCCTCATTAGCCCTGACCTGATCGAGCCTGGCTTTGGTGTCCTCCAAGGACGGAACCTTGGCCAAATCCTTAGGATTGGCGAACCAGGAATAGATCTTGTCGCTCTCGGAGAAAACTTTGGCAACGTATGGCTTGACATCCTCCAGAGAGATGTCCTTGAGGATTCTGTTCTGGATTCCGTGCAGTGTGGCAGGATCGGTGAGCGCGGCCCCGCTGACGAAATTATTGTGGCAGACTCCCACAAAATCTTCATTACGAAGTGATTCGGCCTTCTTCGGCCTGTCGAGATGGTAGCGCTTCCTGACCAGCATCTTCGCGGCCTCGATCTCGTCTTGCGAGACACCATATTCAATCATCGATTTCTCGTTTCCAGCGTAGAAGTCGATGAGGTCCAGCAGGTTGCCGTCCTTTTTGCCAAGGATTGTGTAAAGATCCACATAGTAGTCGCTGGACTCGGCATAGTTCACCATCACCGCTGACTTGGCCTCGGCTTTCCCGGTGCGCACCTGCTCCTTCATCCTTTCGGTCATAATGTTGGCCAGAATGTCACGGATGTAAAGATCCTTGTAGAACGCCTCTGTGCTTCGTACCTCACGGGCCGGGTAAGGCATTCTGTAGAAAACCTTGAGGGCGGTGAAGCTCAGTGTGGAATCGATCAGGTTCTCGAAGATCGGACCGTCAGCCTTCGGTGCGAGGAAGACCTCCTTCGGAGTCGGGTTCACGGCCTTTGGAATGTCAGAGAACCGCTTGATGATCTTCTTCTCCATTTGTTCGGCATCAATGTCTCCGACCACTATTATCGCCTGAAGATCAGGACGGTACCATTTGTGATAGAAATTAAGAATATCCTCCCTCTTGAAATTGTTGATCACGTCAAGTGATCCGAGGACGGTTCTCTTTGTCTGTTTCGCTCCCTGATAGACAAGATTGGTCTGCGCGGTGAACAAGGTACGGCGCGAGTCGAAGCCTCGTCTCCACTCCTCTCGGATGACCCCTCTTTCGTTGTCAAGTTCGTCCTGCTCGCAGAGGATGTCGCCCGACCAGTCGTGCAGGATAAGCAGCACGGAGTCCACGAACGACTCTCTGGCGACCGGCGCTCCGTCAATGTGGTAGCAGGTCTCGCTCCTGGACGTGAAAGCGTTCACGTTGGCTCCGAAGCGGACGCCGTTTCTCCCAAGGAACTCCAGCATCTCCTTTCCTGGGTAATGCTTGATTCCGTTGAATGCCATATGCTCCAGAAAATGTGCGAGGCCGTTCTGGTTGTCATCCTCCTGAAGCGCACCGACATTGTGCACGATGTAGAAATCCGCCACTCCGGCAGGATTCGCGCTGTGTCTGACATAGTAAGTCAGTCCGTTGTCAAGTTTTCCTGTCTTGATCTGTCCGTCCACCGGCAGAGGCTGTGCGGTCAGACTGAGCGCACCCAACGCCAATGTGGCCGATGTGATGAAAAGAGTTTTTAAAAATTGCATCCTATTGTGAATATGATTGTGTTCCTGTAGTTCCCTGTAAGGTATTCCGGATCCGAGGTCAGGCGGTGGTAACTGTCCGAAAGATCCATGAATACGGAATAGTGGCGCCTGCCCGTTTCCTTGACCAGGGTGAAGCGGACGGAGGCTGTCCCCCCCGCCGAGGAGGCGTGGAAATATTCAAAGTTCCTGTTCAGGTAGGTGTCGTTGGTACGCGGGTTCCCGGTTGCGGAGGAGTACTGTCCGTCCTCGTTCTTCAGATCGTCCCCGGCGAACGAATAATCCCCTCCCAAGGTGATGGACAAGAAGTTGTTCCCCATCGGAAAGTTCTTGACCCCGGTCAGGTTGACCGTGTTGCGGGCGATTCTCTGTTTCCTGTAGAAAGGATATGATGTTGCGGTCTGGTTCACACCGAACCTCTCGTAGCCGACAGACAAGGCCCAAGGAACAGAGCTGAAGATGCCCTTGTGACCGTCGGCCTGTCTCTCGATCGAGTAGCGTGCCTTGATTCTGCCCACGGTCTTGTCTCCGACTTCCTGACTTCCGAAGTACTGGATCTCGGAACTCTGCCCAGGTTTGGTTGAGACCCTGTAGGAGTTCTCTTTGTTGAGCGAGGTCATTATGTTCCAGTTTCCGTCAATCCTGTTGTAGAATTTGCCGGTCTTGAAGGTGACCCTGACGCCGAGATCGTACCTCATTCCGTCGTAGTCACAGAACTTCACTGTGCCGCTGCCTTTCTTCCCGAAGTAACCACTTCTGTAGGCCGCTCCCAGATCTATGAAGGTGTTTACCCCGCCGACGCTGAATTCGGCCTGGGCGCTTCCGCCGAAGAACTGGTTGAACATTGGACGCTCAGAGCTGACAGACACGAACCCGTTGTCTCCCTCAACGACCTCTACCTTGCCGAAGCTGGCTCCGTAGTCGATCAGGTAGTAGTACTGCCTGTCAATCGTTCCGAAAAGCTTCTCAAGTACGGTCTCGATGGTCTTGGTGTACCTCAAGCTGACTCCGAAAGCGGCCTTGCCCCTTGGCAGTGAATACTTTGCGCCTAACGACGCATCCAGATCCATCCATTGGTTATACGCCCGCGGATCCTTACGCTTGGCGTAGTCGGCGCTCTGGTAAGAGACCTTCCCGGCAAGCGTGAGCCTGTCGGTCAATGAATATGCCATCGCACCCTCAAGGGTGTATTTCTCCAGAGTCTTCGACCCGGTCGTCGTGTTGGAGTTCTCGACAAAGTTGATCGGATTGTAGTAAGGGTCCAGAAGGATAGGCCCTCCCATATCCTTCCCTTTGAAATAACTGTAGTCCACCCGGCCGTAGAAAGTGATCCTGTCGGAGACTTTCATGTAGGAGGCAGCCTCCAGGCCTGGCTTTAGGCAGTCCGGACTCTCGTGTAGATCAATCAATCCTCCGTTCTTCTTTTCAAGCCAAGCCCTGACGGTGGAGAGCCGGCCTGTTAGGGGCGATGAGATTCCGGCAGGATTGGAAGACCGTATCCACGGGGACGAGTCTGAGAAACGGGAATATTCATCCTTCCACTCTTCTCCGGTCTGTGACCAGGCCGGAAGAGCGGAAAGGATGAACATTCCTAAAAACGATAGGATTCTTGAACCCATGATTTACTTTTTGATGGAAGAGACCTTTCTCTGGTGGAAATCGTTCTTTGAATTGTTTGTGTCCTTGTAGATGATGTGCGCACCCTTGGCGATCGATGCCTCGGCGTCGATTCCTGAAGGGTCAGTGGAACCGCCCTCTTCGGCCTCGGTGCCGCCGGCATAGTTGTAGACCAGTTTCCCCTCGTTCTCGGCGAGAGCCTCGGTGGCTTCCTTGTCAACATTTCTGTAGACGGTGAAGCCTTTTTTGCCTGTGAAACATATGTAGCCGGCGTCAACGCTGTCAAGAAGCCTCTTGTTGGACTTCTGGAGATTGGCGTTGTCAAAGACCTCGACACCGTCCTTTATCCACTTCACAGGGATCTTGGCGCAGTTGAAAGCAGGCTTTCCGGTAGGGGACTCTATGTTTTCAGGATTCGTGACGAAATCCTTGGCGCTGGTTCCTTCCGGAGAGAAGATGAAGAAGGCCGGAGATGTCTTGGAAATGGCCCAGGCGGTACCCAATCCATAGCAGTAAGTCTTGAGATAGTTGCTTGCAGGGATGGACGCTGAAGGAGCTGGATAGTTGCTGACATTGTTGAAGACCTCAGGGTCGTAGAAGACGTAGTCGGCCTTGCTCAGGTCTACCGAGTTGCGGTAGGTCTCCGTATGGTTGATGGCTCCGGTGATGGAGATGACAATCTGTGAGTAAGGTGCGATTCTCACGTTCGTATCGAACCACCAGCATGCGGTCCAAGCCGGAATGTAGTCGGAATAGGTGAGCTTGCCGTCTTTGAGGTAGTTGTTGGTGGCATTGGCATTGGCCGGATTTCCGATCGCGAACGCGAACTTACTTGCGTCGGCCTCAACAGGAGAATTGTTGTACAGGATGACATATTTGTCCAGGGCGTAGTCCTTCGCGTCCTCGTTGTCCATACAGCCTGCAAAGTACAACTCCTTGATGATGACCTGGCTTGTTGTGGACTCGGACAGTTCAAGCCTGAAGCTGTTGGTTCCGTTGTCGACTACCGTGACAGCAGGGTTCGTTCCGTTGAATATGCTGGACTCTTTGTAAAGTGTCGCCGATGCTTCGTAGATTCCGGCCACAAGCTGGAATGTCGCTGTGCCGTTGACTGTTGTTGCCTTGTAGGCTGTAGAGGATGACTTGTCTGTTACGGTCACCTCAACGGCATCCGTGACAGGCTCGTTGCCGATAACGACCTGGATTGTCACATCGTTGATCTTGGCGCTTTCGTCTTTCTTGCAGGCCGTGAATGCGGCGGTCGCGGCAAGAATAATGTAGATGATTCTTTTCATTTGAATTTTGTTTTAATTGTTGGTTTGTTATAGTTCGCCTTAGAATTTCAGCCTTAATGTCAGACCATAATAGAAAGCCGGAATCAGCGTCCCGCCTGTCACAGAGGAATACTGCTGCGACTTCGTGGAGTACACTTGTCCCATGTTCCTGAAGAAGTTGTTGGCGTAGAAGGAGATTGAGGCGATGTCGCCGACTTCCTTCGTCACGCTGAAGTTCGCCGAGAAGAACGGTGAGAGGTAATCCTTCTGGAAGGCGTAGTTGAGGGATGTCCTTTCCACCAGCTTGCAGAGGTTGTCGTAGAGTTCCCTGTCGTTGTCCCTGGCCCAGATGAAATCCTTTAGGAAAGGCTTTGGAGTCGGATCCCAGTAGCTTGAGTAATACTCAGGATAGGTGACCGTCTTGACCCGCCTGTCCATGAATGACGGGTCTTCACTTGGAAGGTAGGAGGAATCATCATCGACAGCATAGGTCCTGACACCTCCGTCGGTCTCGCTGAGGGCTCTGGAGTACTTCAATAGAGAGCCTTCCAGTTTGGCTGAGATGATCATCCTGACCCGAGGAATATGGGTGGTGACAGTCACGTTCATCCTCAGCGTCCTGGACTCGCTTCCGTTGTTTGTCTTGTTGCCCCCGACATACCAACCTATGTACTTGTAAGGAGTGTTGTCGGTCATTCTGATGGTGGTTGGAGAATAAGCCAGGAGATCCTGATTGACCGTCCTATAGGCGTAGTAGTTGCCGTCAAGGCGGATGTCGGTGTTTATCGGATTGATCCTTTTGAAGTCGATCACCCACTCCAGTCCGTAACGATTGATAGGAGTCCCGCTGTTCGCCGCGTATGTGTGATGTGTGAGAGACTCCCTTGTGACACCTGTTATGGTCTGTGGCCCGAGTACCCCGGTCTTGTCGGAAACAGTCACGACACCGGTTTTCCGGTCGATGCTGTAAACTCTGTCATTTACCGGAATCGTGCATGACTGAAGCGCTTTCTGATCGGTGTAGTTGTACGTGAACGCTTCGTAGGCCTTGTTCATCGAGAACGCCTTGGCGGTTTTGTTCCAGTACCCGGCCAGGGATATTCTTGTACCCGCAAGGTTTATCTCCATTCCGAGCTCCCCTTGGTGGTTGCGCTGCCAGACAAGGTCAGGGTTGTACTCGATGGTCGCCGGCATTATGTAGTAGGCATAGTAGGCGTTGCCGTCGTCAGCTGTCGGTGGATTGAAGATCTGTATGTCCCTGTAGTTCGGCTGAGGGTATAGGATTGAGAATGAAGGCTGCTTGACGGCCACGCCCCAACTTGCCCTGAAGGCGAGACTCTGCACGAACTTCCCTCTGCGGCCTTTGGCTGAAAACACTGAGTATTTCGCGTTGAATCTTGGCGACAGACTGGTCGTGGTGCCATACTCGGAACCCTTTATGAATGTGTTTTCCGCTCTGAGTCCGGCAATCAGGTTGAGATGTGACTCTTTGCCGATCGGTATGGAGACATTCTCTTCCGCGAACAAGGCGAGGTTGTTCATGAACGGGATCTCGCTATAGTCGTAGGTCCTGTACGTAGGCGCGTTGCTAAGGTCTTCCGAGTGTTCTCCCTTACCTAGGTTGGCGTCCGCATTCCAGTCTGCGCCGAGCTTGATCTTGTTGTTGACCTTCCCGAACTTCTTTGCCCAGTTGCCCTTGAGGGTGAGTTTGTAGGAGAAAGGCTTGTCGTCCAGGAACATTGTGTTGTACCAATAGCCGCGAGGAATCATGATGGCCGCCGCGTCCGGATTAGCGGAGTAGTCCTCGGCCACAAAATAGCCTTCTTCCTTTCCATGCAGGGCCACTGTCCCGGCGGCACTGGAATACCTTTTCCTGGTCTCGCTGAGTTTGTTGGATCTGACTACCGAGCCTTTGAATTCGAGGTTGGTGATCCATGGTTTGCTCAGAAGCCAGTTCATTTCGACATTTGCCCTTAGCGTGTTGTCCTTTTGTTTCTCGTAAGTGCCGATAAGCAGATCCGGGTCGGCTTTCGTGTCGCTTCCTCCAAGGTTGCCTGTGATTCCGAAGGAAAACCTTAACGGGGTTTCGCTGAACATTCCGTTGTTGAATAGGTTGGAATAGTTCAAAGAGATCTGCTTGCGGTTGTAGGACTCGTACGGCGAGCGGCTGTCTTTCACGGATCGCGTGTATTCGACATTGGCGTTCAGAACACCGCCTGAGACCCCGTTCCGGCTCTGTCCGAGACCGAAGCCTTTGCTGACGGAGAACTGTTTTGTCTTTGGGTTTGTCGTCATTGTCACCAAGTATGGGGCTAGTCCTTTCTTGGTGTTGACCTTGACGATTCCGGCGCCGATGTCACCATATTCAACGGATGGAACTCCGGAAATCACTTCCACGGACTCTACATTGCTCGATGCAATGTTGTTGATTGACGCACCCTTGATCTCTGAGAAAGAGGCGTTGTTCGAAATTCTTACACCATCTACTTCGACAGCGGTGCCGAAGGAGGAGTTGCCAGCCTCGGTCGCCTCTCCGGCCCGGAGATTGAATCTATTGGTGGAGAGAAGGCTTGGATTCGCGGTGGCTCCTCCTGGTAGTAGGCCTCCTATGTCCGCAAGGCTAACCATCTGGACATGATCAAGCGCTGTCCTGTCCATGGTCCGGCTCGTAGTCGCGCTGTTCTCGTTCTCCTTGGCGGTTACGACAACTCCTTCCAGGCTGAGGTTGTCCTCGCTCAGGAGAGCCTTGTACCCTGTCAGATCCTTGCTGATGATGATGGTCTTGGTGTCGGTGACGAATCCGAGGCAGGAGACGCTGATCGTGTTTTTACCGGCCGGAACTTTTTTGATTGTGAACCGTCCTTTATCGTCGGCTACCGCCCATTGCTCACACTCCACGGCCACCACAGTCGCGAATTCCACAGGCGTCTTGGTTCTCTTGTTCACCACCGTTCCAGAGATGGTGTAGGTCTGGGCAAGAGATACGGCGCAAGGCAGGAGCAGAATCAGTATCAAAAAAAGTCTCCGCATGGTCTATTGATTGATGTTCAATTATCTTTCCCTGATGACATCGCCGTGATCCTTCACCACAGCCTCCTTCCACTTTTCCGTGTAGCCTGGCTGGGTAAGTCCCTCAGGAGTGCCCTCGTGCCATCTTGAATGCCTGAACGAGCCGTCGGCGTTCTGGGCCTTGACGTTGCCGTCGATGAACTTCACAAGAAGCAGTTCCTCAAGGGCGACCCAATTCTCGAACTGGGTCTGGGCGGTGCTTACTGAATATTCAGTGAGCATCTTCCTGACGGAGGCGAACCAGTCCTTGCTGTCCAGACCTTTCTTCTCGGCTTTCGGGAGTATGGCGTTATAGGCTTCCAGAGCCTTGCGGTCCATCTCTGCAAGTTTTGAGCCCATCTGCTCGTTCTCGAAACTGTCGATGGCTTCCTTAACTGTCGGAGCCATAATGTTGTAGGCCTTGTAGCAGGCGTTGGCGACACGGTTGTTGATCCAGAATGACGCGGTAGGGGAGTATTCCAGCATATTCCCGTTGCCCACCCTGAAGCACTCCGGCACCTTGTCGGTGCAGGTGTAGATCGGGGTGAGGTAGGATGTCGCGGCGTCATCGGTTCCGAACCAGAGGACTCCGCCGACAACGTCCGGAAGGTCGTGCCTGGACTGGCCCACGAACCAGAATCCGGTCTGCTGGGTGGCGATGGCCCTCTCGTTGACATAGCTCCAGCCCTTGTACTCGAATCCCATAGGTCTCCATCGGTAAGGGAGGGCGTTGCCGCCTGCTCCGATGTCGGTTGTCATGTCGAGCGGTGTCCCCTCGAAATGGTCTCTCATCGCGTCGGCCACATTCTTCACGGAGATCTTCTTGGCCGGTTTCACGAACAGCGGCATCCTGTGGCTGAGATCCTTGCCGGTGATGTAGTCGTGGTAGGCCGAGGCCGGCTCGGTGATGGTCTTCCCGTCCAACTCGTAGGTGAACTGTCCGTCGCAGAGAATGTTGAAGGCACTCCATGCCCTTGCGTCGCAGCCCCTTACGGTACCGAAATCGGCGGGGCAGTAGGCGGCGCTGAAGTCGAAGTCCTCATCCTTGCCGTCGAAGTAGCCTTTCTCCCTCGCGAAGGAGATCACGTCAGGGGCGTAGAGGCAGTTCTCAGGGTCGTTCAGCGGGAAGGTCTGGATGCGTGCCTGGTTGGCGTGGGAGCAGATGTAGCCGTCCGGAATCCTTCTGGCCACCCAGACGAATCCTTTGCGGATGTTCTTTCCGTCCTTCATCTCGCATCCCTTTCCGATGAGATCCATGATCCAGGCCTCGTCCTTGTCGGCTATCGAGAATGTCTCCCCTTCGGAAGCGTAGCCATATTCATTGGCCAGATCCACGATGACCTGGATTGCCTCCCTTGCGGTGCGGGCCCTTTGCAGGGCGACGTAGATCAGTGAGCCATAGTCCATTATGGCGGTGGTGTCCTCCAATTCAAGCCTTCCGCCCCAGGTCGTCTCGGCGATGATGAGCTGATGCTCGTTCATATTCCCGACTGTCTTGTAGGTGTGCGCGATCTGAGGAATCTGTCCCATCGGCTTGTAGGAGTCCCAGTTGATGATGTCGAGTGTGGAACCGGCTTTCCAGTTCGCTGCCGGATGGAAATACAACTCACCGTAGAGGACGTGCGAGTCCGCCGCGTATGAGATTATGTTCGAGTTGTCGGTACTGGCGCCTCTTGTCACTATGATGTTTGTGCAGGCTTCGGCCCTTGGATTCGCCGTGAGCGCGCAGATGGCTGCCAGCAGCGCGTAGATGGTTGAGTGTCTTGCCATTTTGCTATTAACTTATTATTGACTAAATTTGTTACCTGTTATTACAAAATGTAAAGATATGAAAATTTTTTTTCTTGCGGTGATGTGTCTGGCCTTTTCGGTGCTGACGGCTTATGCGCAGCAGGGAATGCCAAGCCCGGAGGAACAGGAAAAGAAGATGGCTGAGTTCATTGGGAAGGAGATCGATCGCTTCGAGTCGTCCCTCAAGTTGGAGGATTGGCAGGTCTTTTATGTGGATTCCATTCTGAACCACGACTACCGTGCCATGCAGGAGGAACTCAACAGTCTGGCCTCTGCCAAAGTCTCCAATTCGGATATTTACATGAAGACCAGCGACAAGTGGGCGGAGAACATCTATCAGGCTTTCCGCAAGGTCTTGAATGATGACCAGTGGACCAAATACCTCAAGAGCGGTGCGGCCAGGGAGAAGAAGGCCCGCGAAAAAAGAAAGGCGAAGATGGAAAAGTCTTCGGCCAAACTGCAGGAAAATGATTAACTTTGCAGGAATATTTCTGGAATATTATGAAAGAAGAGATAGAGAAATTGCTTGCGCATGTCAATGAGCTGAATTGCAAGACTGCCAAGGAAGTCGAGGAGGCCCGCGTGAGGCTTCTTGGCAAGAAAGGAGAGATCACCAAGCTTTTTGATGAGTTCAGGACTTACGGGCCGGAACTCAAGAAAGAGTTTGGCCGCAAGATAAACGAACTCAAGCAGGCCGCCCAGGCCAGGATTGATGAGTTGAAGGACAAGACGGCGTCCGAGGGAGCCTCTGACGGTCCTAAGGAGGATCTTTCGATGCCGGGAGTTCCGTTCGAGCTTGGGTCGAGGCATCCGGTGTCGATTGTCCGTCAGGAGATTGTGGACATATTCAGAAAATTCGGCTACGATGTGGCCGAGGGACCTGAGATCGAGGATGACTACCATGTGTTCGAGGCGTTGAACTTCCCGCTGAACCATCCTGCCAGAGACATGCAGGACACTTTCTTCGTGTCCGCCGGTCATCCGGATCCGCTTCTGCTGAGGACCCACACATCCTCCGTTCAGGTGCGCGCGATGGAGACGATGAAGCTCCCGATCCGCGTTATCTGCCCTGGCCGTGTGTTCAGGAACGAGGCGATCTCCGCCCGTGCCCACTGCATCTTCCATCAGGTCGAGGGTCTCTACATCGACGAGAATGTGACTTTCGCCGACCTCAAGCAGGCCATCCTTCTTTTCGCCCGCGAGATGTTCGGTCCTGACACCCAGATCAGGATGCGTCCTTCCTACTTCCCGTTCACCGAGCCTTCGAGCGAGATTGACGTGAGCTGCAACATCTGCCACGGCAAGGGCTGCAACATCTGCAAGGGAACCGGCTGGCTGGAGATCATGGGCTGCGGAATGGTTGACCCGAACGTCCTTGAGGCTTCCGGCATCGACAGCAAGAAGTACAGCGGATTCGCCTTCGGAATGGGTCTGGAACGCATCGCGATGCTCAAATGGCAGGTCAATGACCTCCGTCATTACTTCGAGAACGACCTCCGCTTCCTGTCCGAGTTCAAGACTTCGATCGAGGTTTAGAGCTTTATCGCAATTTTTTTGAAATTATTTCAGAAAAAGTTTGCAGGAAAAGAAAAAAGCACTATCTTTGTAATCCCAAAGCACTGCTACGGGTAACAAGTCTGCGGAAATAGCTCAGTTGGTAGAGCACGACCTTGCCAAGGTCGGGGTCGCGAGTTCAAGTCTCGTTTTCCGCTCCAGAGGCCATCCGGATTCCGGATGGCCTTTTTTGGTGAAATCCCCGCTTGAACTCGCGGCCCGCTCCAAAATGGTACAGGAAAGCCACTTCCTGTGTACCAATCGCCCTGAAAGTGATGATTGGTACAGGAGAGAGCCTTCCTGTGTACCAATCGCCCTGAAAGTGATGATTGGTACATGAGAGAGCTTTCCTGTGTACCAATCGCCCTAAAAGAGATGATTGCCGATTTTTCCATTGAAAATATCCCGTTTCTGAATAAAAAACGTTTATATTTGCAACCTTAGTAAGCGTTAAATAATAAGTTGGTAAAGATATGGCGGTAAAAGAAAATAAATTCAATCTTGCGTTCAACATTTTTCTGGTCACGGGAATGTTGCTGGCCGTCACTGTCACGACCATATTCAAGCTTCAGCAACCGGGTGTGAAGACTTTCATGCTGCTTCTTGCGGCGTTCGGCTCCGTGATGGGTGTTGTGAACACTGTGATGTCGGCCAACGGCAACATCCTGACGTTTGTGTTTGGCTTCATCGACGTGCTGATCGGGACGATTGTCTATCTGGACAACGGGATAATGGGGAATTTCGCCTTGCACGCGTTCTATTTCCTGCCGATGCAGTTCATCGGGTTCTGGCAATGGAGCAAGAGGGGAGCGAAGGTGCGTTCCGGAGATGAGGGGGCGCATCTGAAGGCACGGAGGCTGACAGGGAGGCAGTGGGCTTGGCTTGCGGCTGGAATATTCATAGGCATAGCTGCCCTGTACCTTATATTATTATACGTGGATGGCGCGAAACTGGCGGCGGGAAAAATCGATAGTGTCGATAAGTCCAAGATACTCCTTGACGCGGTGGTGATGATTCTGAATATCGCTGGTCAGGTGCTGATGAGTCTTGCGTTCATGGAGCAGTGGTACATTTGGATACTGGTGAACATCTCTTCAATCTCCCTTTGGACTGTCGCGGTGATGAGTGACGCTGGTTCGGGCAATGCCGCGGTCATGCTCATAAAATATATCTTCTACCTGCTCAACTCTCTCAATGGTTTGAGAATATGGTTGAGCCTGAGCCGTGGGAACGCCTGACGGCATTGCAGACCGGTGGCATCCCGGAGATGACCCGGAACCGCAAATTTGGATAATTGACTATTTTTTACTTACTTTGTGGCGCTATTTGTTTCCGGGTCTCCCGTGGAAGATTGATAATAGCGTAATTAACAGGAATATACTATTAATTTTATTCAATTATGACTGAAGAAGAAATTGTAAAGCAGGTCAAAGCGATTATCGTTGACAAGCTGGGCGTTGAGGAGTCCGAAGTGACCGAGAGCGCCAACTTCACAAATGATCTCGGAGCTGATTCACTTGACACAGTCGAGCTTCTTATGGAGTTTGAGAGAGTGTTCGGAATCAAGATTCCAGATGAGGAGACAAGCACAATCGCGACCGTCAAGGACGCGATCGACAAGGTCAAGGAGAAGCTCGCCGGTAAGGAGGAAGCCTAATATTCCTTTGACAGAAAGAATTATGAGGGTGGCGTAAACCATCCTCTTTTCGTTATACCCCATTCTCGTGCCGCTCTATGCCGCACGACTTTTTTGTTCCGTGACTTTTTGCGGTGAAGTCATTACGGCAGTGACCGAAAAAATAAAATGGCAAATTTTGGTAACGTGCAAAATTTGCCATTTTCGTTTTTTTCGGTCCGCGGCCCCAATCTATTTCTCCGGGAATCCTTTCGGAATGGCGAACGTCACTTTCAGCTTAGGCTTCTTGCCTTCGGCCTTCGGTCCCCGCAGCACGGCCCTGTAGTAGCGGTCTTTGTCCAACTCCGTTGAAGAGGTTGTTTTTGTCGCTGAGGATGAGGCGTAGGAGGCCATCGACATGTAGTTGTAGTAGTTGTTGTAATAGCCGTAGCCGCCATAGCCGTAACCACCGTACCCATAGCCGCCATACCCACCGTATCCGCCACCGTAGAGTTGGTTGGCGTAGGAATAATAAGCCAGTTGCTGATAGTAATTGGCCATCTCCTCGGCCTGAGAGTCTGTTGTCGTTGTGGTCTCGTACCACATGATCAGGAACCAGATGTCGTAGTTTGAAAGCTTCTTGTCACCCGCGCTCTTCCTGATGATCTGCTGTACGTGATGGGTGATGTCAGGGGCGTAGTTGCACAGGGACCGGTTCACGTCTCCTTGATTCTCGTCCGATGCGCTTGCGTCTGTGAGACCGGCGAAAGTGACGGTTGTGTCCGTGCTGATCTTGATGGTCGGACTTAAAACTTTAGGGTAGCGGAACATCGTGGTGTAGTCCTCAGGGAAATCAAACGGCATCTCGATTGTGGCCTTGGTTATAAGGGTCGTGATAGGCTCTCCGCCCTTTCTGATGATCTCAGCGTTGACAAGGCGCTGGATTTCAGCCGCCGGGACAACCGGCTTTATCCCGCTGCCTCCCTCGATGTAGATCTTGTCGTCAGCCCGTCCGACAAGATGGTCGGATTCGTGGCGATCGACATTGAACACGTACTGGGACGGCAGACTCTTGGCGTTGATCAGCGAGTCAAGGTCCTGCATCTCGACAGGGCTGAAGTAGAACATCAGGCTGGAGTCCCTCCTTTCCCCGTTGAATTCCCCGTTGAAATAGAGGATCGCATAGTTGTCGGTTCTGGCGATGTACGAACCGCTTGTGCCTGCGACTGTACGAAGGATGTCAAACTCGTACATGTCGAACCGGCCTCCGTTGCCGGTAGGATCATCTGTGCAGAGGTATATTCCAGGGAACTTCTTCGCGTAGGTCTTCAGGTCCTTAAGGTCATCCTGGGTCATGCTGAGGTACTGCTTGCCGTACTCTTCCGTGAAATCGAACGTCAGGGAGTCCTTGCCGTTTGCGATTGGAACCCCTTTCGTTATTCTCTTGCTTCCGTGCTTGATCTCGGCTCTTGAGAAGTACTCTTTGCTCCCCAGCGGCTCATCCAGCGCATAGACGTTGACGTTCTGCAGGATGTTTGCCTGACTTTCATCGGCCACGGAGACTGAGTCCACCGCCGCCTTGAACTTGAACCTCTTGAACACCGGATCCTTTCCGAAATCCACACTGTCCAGAACCGGCACCAGTGTCACCACGCTTCCCCTGCTGAAGAGCCCGAAGGTCTCGTCCCTGATAGATCCGATGGTGATCCTGCGTGATGAATAGGCTGTGAGACTGTCTATGGATTTCATCCAGACCTCGTCCAGATCGAATTCGGCCGTGTGAAAATCGTATTTCTGGTCGGTCGGGATGAAATCCCCGCCGAGGTTCTGATCAACCCCGACACAAGACATAAGGCCTGCCATCAGGGCGATGATTGCTGGAAGCTTTCTCATTTACTGCAACTGTTGATAAAAACCATCGTATTCCTCGATGTAGCGTCCGTTGCCGATCGACTCCTCGTTGAAAGGAAGTGTCGGGATGTCCTTCTCCTGACAGAACTTGACCAGCTCTGGATCAACGTCTTTGTCGCCGAAGACCACCCCGTCGGAATACATGGCGGCAGTTTTCGCAAGATTTATGCCAGTAGGGGTGTCAAGCAGAGAGACATCCGCAGGCGTGATCCCGCCGAACAGGATGTTGTCCTTGAATGACGGCGAGAACCGCTCGTCCGCAATCTCTCCGTAGAGGGAAGTCACGATCTTGCTGCCGCTGAAGATCGGATCCCCGTTGTACGCTTTCTTCAGGTAGATCGGAACGAGATGTGAGATCCAGCCTTGGCAGTGGATCACGTCCGGAGCCCAGCGAAGTTTCTTGACTGTCTCAAGAACCCCCCTGGCGAAGAAGATGGCTCTTTGGCCGTTGTCCTCGAAAAACTTGCCGTCCGCGTCACGTGCTGTCTGCTTGCGGCGGAAATAGTCCTCGTTGTCGATGAAATAGACCTGGATTCTGGCCGAGGAAATAGAGGCCACCTTGATCACAAGAGGCCTGTCGACGTCACCTATTATGATGTTCATTCCGGAGAGCCGGATCACTTCGTGGAGTTGGTTCTTGCGCTCGTTGATGCATCCATAGCGCGGCATGAACGCCCTGATTTCCTTCTTGCGCTCCTGAATGCCTTGCGGAAGACAGCGTCCGATCTTCGAGATAGGGGTCTCCGGAAGAAACGGCATGATCTCCGAATTGACGAATAAAACTCTGTTTACGGGTTTTCCCATGGTAATTTTCTTGACTTACAAAGGTAATAATTTTTTTTCATATTTCGATATTTCACTATCTTTGAATCCAATTTGGTGTAATGTGCGAAAATGACGGCAGGTGAAAACAAATTGATACGCCGAAGGCTCGTCGGAGCATGGCTTTCCACGGTCATCAGCATAAGTCTGGTGCTGCTTCTCGTCGGAGTGGCGGCTCTTCTGGTGGTCAACGCCAGGAGCGTCTCTGACTATTTCAAGGAGAACATGCAGGTCTCCGTCCTGATGAAGCAGGAGGTCGATGATGACGAGGCCATGGAATATGTCGCCGAACTTGACGCGATGCCTTTCATCAAGAGCAGCAAGTTCGTGTCGAGGGAGCAGGGGACAAAGGAGATGGCCGAGCTTTTGGGAGAGGACTTCCTGAATGTCTTCGAGACCGCTCCTATTCCGGTCTCCATCGAGGTGACTTTGAAGGCGGACTATGTGTCCACGGACAGCCTGGAGGTCGTCAAGAAAGAGATCCGGAGATCCGGGATTGTAGATGAGGTTGTCTATCAGCAGTCATTGGTCGAGAAACTGAACACGAACCTGAAGAGGATCTCGGTCGTGCTGGGCGTGTTCATAGTCCTGCTTCTCTTCATCTCTTTCGTGCTGATCAACAACACGGTGAGGTTGAATGTCTTCTCCAGGAGGTTCACAATCCACACGATGAAGCTGGTCGGGGCCACGAAGTCTTTCATCCGCGCTCCGTTCATGGTGCAGGCTGTCTTTCAGGGGCTCTTCTCCGCTCTTCTGGCCACCCTCATGCTGGTCGGAATCCTGTTTTTCGTCCGAAGCGAGTTCGCCCAGCTTTTCGAAGTGTTCAGGCTTGACCTGCTTCTGGTCGTGATCGGGGTGGTGATTCTCTCTGGAGTCGTGATCTGCACAATCAGCACCGCGCTTGTGGTGGGACATCTCGTCTCGCTGTCAAAAGAGGAACTATATTGCTAACAATTAATATTTATGAATATGTCAGAGAACACCAAGACGCCAATCACCGGCAAAGGCCTGAGGCTCCTCCTTATGGGACTTCTCGTGATGGTCGCCGGCTTTGTCCTGATGATTGGAGGAGGCACGGTGGAACCGGATAGGTTCAACTGGGCCATGTTTGATTTCAGAAGGCTTGTGGCCGCTCCGCTCGTGATCCTCTGCGGGATCGTCATTGAGATCGTGGCCATAATGCGCCGTCCGACAGATTCTGATAACACTGAAAAAGAATAGGCGATGAACTGGTTGCAAGCTCTTCTTTTAGGAATAGTACAGGGGCTGACGGAGTTCCTTCCGGTCAGCTCCAGTGGTCATCTGATGATAGTCAGGGACCTTCTCGGGGTTGACGGGGACGGCTTTATGGATTTCACCGTGACCGTCCATCTGGCCACGGTGCTGAGCACGGTCATCGTGTTCTGGAAGCCTATCTGCAAGCTTCTGGCCGGGCTTTTCAAGTTCCGCTACAATGACGAGACGGACTATGTGTTCAAGATAGTGGTGTCCATGGTTCCGATAGCGGTTGTCGGACTGCTGTTCAAGGACAAGGTCGAGGCGTTGTTCTCCGACAATCTGTTCACGGTGGCTGTCTGTCTGATAGTCACGGCGATACTCCTTTACCTGTCCGACATTTCAGGACGCAGGAAGAAGGCGGCTCCTGAAGAGGGATCCGTGGCGAGGAACGGAATCTCCTATTGGCAGGCCCTCACCGTCGGTCTCAGCCAGGCCGTGGCTGTGGCTCCTGGTCTGTCTCGTTCCGGCACCACCATCGCCACCGGGCTTCTGTGCGGAGTCAGGCGCGAGGTCATGGCGCAGTTCTCGTTCCTCATGGTGCTCGTGCCGATCATCGGCGAGCAGTTCCTTGACCTTGTGAAGAGCCTCACCGGCGACGCTGTCCTTGGAGGAGGACTCAGCCCTGTCTGTCTCGTGACCGGTTTTCTGGCCGCCTTCCTTTCGGGGCTGTTCGCCTGCAAGGTGATGATCGCGATCGTGAGGAAGGCCAGGCTCACATGGTTCGCCATCTACTGCCTTGTCGTCTCACTCCTGCTGCTGGTCTTCGCGTAGGAATATTCATGAATGGCAATGGCTGACAGGACCCTTTCGTACTTTGTCTCGGATGTCCATCTGGGGCTTGATGTCAATGACCCCGCGGAGAGGGAGGCTCGTTTCGTCCGTTTCCTGAGGTCCATACCGAAGGACAGGACGAGGACACTGTACATGCTGGGTGACATCTGGGATTTCTGGTACGAGTACCACGATGTGGTCCCGAAAGGCTATGTCCGTGTGTTCGCCGCTTTGATGGACTTGATGGACGCCGGAGTGGAGGTCTGCTTTTTCCAAGGCAACCATGACATCTGGTGCTTCCATTATTTCGAGGAGATGGGCATCCGTATCCTCCGGCAGCCTTATGTCGTGGAGATCGGCGGGAAGACATTCTGTCTCGGGCATGGAGACGGACTCGGGCCGGGACACTGTTGGTACAAACTGATGCGCTGGGGGTTCCGCAACAAGTTCTTCCAGAGCATGTTCAGTCTCTTGCATCCTTACATTGCCTTCCGATTCGGCAAAGGCTGGTCAAAGAAAAGCCGTGTGGCGAAGAGCCGGGAATATGTTTTCAGAGGGGCCGACGAGCCGTTGTACAAGTTTGCCGTGGATTTTTCCAGGGACAGGCATGTTGATTATTTCATATTCGGACATTTCCATGTGAGTGAGGACATCCCGCTCCCGACCGGAGCCAGGCTTTTCATCCTCAAGGACTGGATGAAGCCTCACTCGTCGAACTTTATCTCTTTCGACACGATGTCGGGATGCTTGGGCATTTCCCAGAAGATTGAGTAGTACAGGGCGTCGAACTCGCCTCTCTGCCACTTCTCGACGAGATATTCGGTCATCTTGTCCTCGCCTTTGGGATCGTAGTGGCTTTTGAGGTCTTGCCCGAAGACTTTCGCGACCCCCTGCCAGAAACCGGCGGATATCCCGCTCTTGTAGTTCTTGATCACTGAGTACGGTGACTTGCCTATCTCTCTGTCCACCAATTTGATCAGCAGTTTGCCCTGTGAGATTGTCATGCCTTTGAGCGGCTTCTCGTATGCGTCCAGCAATTCCTCCTGAAGGCGGTTGATGTACTTTTCCTTTTTCCTGCGCCTCAGGCTGTTTTCCGAGATGTGTCGGTCAACTTGTTTTTCCATGTCGCTGGCGAGGAGGGCGTAGGGGTAAACCTTGTTGAAATTATAGACCAGCCTGTAGTACTTTTTAAGGTCGCGTCTGTTTCCTCTGTAGCCTCTTGGGAATATCCACGCGGGGTCGATGCTGTCGTAGTAGGACGTGTCACCGTGCTCGATGCGGTAGCCCATGTAGCCAGACCGGCTGTTTCCGCCTCCCTGCGGAGGCACATCCGGAGTCTGCCCGGCGGTGATTGTCGTCACCGTCAGGACTCCTGCGAGGATGCAGGTGAGGTATGTCGTCAAGCGCGTCATTTTGCCTAAGGTTGCAAAGGTAAGATTTTTCTGAAAAAACTGTGCCATGGACATGTTTGCGGATAGATGGGGATGAGCCGTGTCGAAAATGGTCGCAAATAATTTTTGTGTGGTTTGCTAATGGGTTGAGAATGATGACTTTCTTTTGAAAATTCCTCGGTCGAAAAAGTTGAAATATTTTTAGAATTATGTTTGAAATTCGTGAATTTTTGCTAACTTTGCAGTCCCAAAATGTAGGGTGTAGTGACGCAATGCGTTGATATTCAATAGATTTTGGAGAATTTGGAAATTATTAAAGTAGTACAGCAATGTTACAACCAAAGAAAACTAAGTTCAGAAGAGAACAAAAGAACGTGATGAAGGGTATGGCCCAGAGGGGCAACCAGCTCGCGTTCGGTTCCTTCGGTCTCAAGACCCTCGAGAACTGCTGGATCACTGCGCAGCAGATAGAGTCCGCGCGTCAGGCTATTTCACGTTGTATGAACCGTGAGGGACAGATCTGGATCAGGATATTCCCGGTCAAGCCTTTCACCAAGAAGCCTCTTGACACCCGTATGGGTAAGGGTAAGGGTGATCCTCAGGGATTCGTGGCTCCGGTGACTCCGGGACGTATCATCTTCGAGGCTGACGGCGTTTCGCTCGCCATTGCGAAAGAGGCCATGCGTCTTGCGGCCCACAAGCTCCCTATCGCCACCAAATTCGTGGTGCGCAGGGATTATGTTGAATAATAAATGGAGAATGAATAATGAAAACATCTGAAGTTCGCGAGATGTCCATTGCAGATCTGCAGGACCGCATCCAGGTTGAAAAGAACAGGCTTGACACGATGAAGCTCAACCACGCCATCTCTCCATTGGAGAACACATCGGAATTCAAGAAAGTCAGAAAGGATATCGCTCGTATGCTCACTATCCTCGCTGAGAAAGAAAAAGAACAGAAATAATCATCAGTCTTATGGAAAGAAATCTTCGTAAGGAAAGAATCGGCGTAGTGGTCAGCAATAAGATGGACAAGACCATCATCGTTGCGGTCGAGACCAAGAAGGAGCATCCTCTCTACGGTAAGTTCATCAAGCAGACCACCAAGTTCGTCGCTCAGGATGACAAGAACGAGTGCAGCGAGGGAGATACCGTGCGCATTATGGAAACCCGTCCTCTCAGCAAGACCAAGAGGTGGAGATTAGTTGAAATCGTAGAAAAAGTTAAGTAATTATGATACAGCAGGAAACACGTTTACAGGTTGCCGACAACAGCGGTGCGAAGGAAGTCCTCTGCATCCGTGTGCTTGGCGGTACGCATCATAGATATGCGACAGTGGGCGACCAGATCGTAGTGGCGATCAAGAGCGCTCTTCCTGGCGGTGACGCCAAGAAGGGTTCGGTCTCCAAGGCTGTCGTGGTTCGTACCAAGAAAGAAATCCGCAGGCCGGACGGGTCCTACATCCGTTTCGACGACAACGCCTGTGTTCTTCTGAACAATGCGGGCGAGCTTCGCGGAACACGTATCTTCGGCCCTGTGGCCAGGGAGCTGCGTGAGAATTACATGAAGATTGTTTCACTGGCGCCGGAGGTCCTTTAATCATTGAGAATCATGAAAAAGTTACACATTAAGAAGGGTGACACCGTGTATGTGAATGCCGGTAACGACAAAGGCAAGACCGGAAAGGTCCTGACCGTCATCCCAGCCAAGGATCGCGTCATCGTTGAAGGCGTCAACGTTGTCAGCAAGCACACTAAGCCAAACGCTAAGCAGCCTCAGGGCGGCATCGTAAAGCAGGAGGCGGGCATCCACGTTTCTAACGTCCAGCTCATTGACCCTGCACAGAACAAGCCGACAAGAGTGGGCTACAAGTTCGTGGACGGAAAGAAAATCCGCTACGCTAAGAAATCAGGAGAGGAGATCAAGTAACTATGGCAAAGAAAGCTACAAACAAACCGGCTGAAGCGCAGGCGCTTCCTGCAGGATATGTTCCTTCCCTCAAGAAGGTTTACAAGGAAGAGATTGTCGAGAAGCTCATGAAGCAGTTCTCGTACACTACTGTTATGCAGGTTCCGAAGCTCGTCAAGATCACTATCAACGAGGGTATCGGCGAGGCCACCAACGACAAGAAGCTCGTAGAGGAGGCTGCTGAGGAACTCGGCAAGATCGTAGGCCAGAAGGCTATTCTCACCACTTCAAGAAAAGACGTCTCCAACTTCCGTCTCCGTAAGGGCATGCCTATCGGAGTGAAGGTTACCCTTCGTGATGTTAAGATGTACGAGTTCCTTGAGAGGCTCATCCGCATCTCTCTTCCACGAATCAGGGACTTCAACGGTATCGCCGAGAAGATGGACGGCAGGGGAAACTACACCCTCGGTCTCAAGGAGCAGATCATCTTCCCGGAGGTGGACATCGACAAGAACCCGAGAATCCACGGAATGGAGATCACTTTCGTCACAACAGCCAAGACCGACGAAGAGGCCCACGCTCTCCTCGCCGCGTTCGGTCTGCCTTTCAAGAAACATAATAACTAAGGAATATGGCAAAAGAATCAATGAAGGCCCGCGAGGTAAAGCGCGCGAAACTGGTTGCCAAGTATGCCGCCAAAAGGCAGGCTCTCAAAGAGGCTGGTGATTGGGCTGCTCTTGACAAGCTCCCTAAGAACGCTTCTCCTGTACGTCTGCACAACCGTTGTTCTCTCACCGGCCGTCCAAAGGGCTACATGAGGGCATTCGGTCTCAGCAGAATCCAGTTCCGTGAGATGGCCAGCAACGGTCTCATCCCGGGCGTCAAGAAAGCCAGCTGGTAACAGCGACATATTATTTTATTATTAACAATCGGATATCGGGCGTCCCATGCGGGGCGTCGATCTAAAAATTCAAAAAAACAATGACTGATCCAATTGCAGATTATCTTACAAGGGTCCGCAACGCCTATCTGGCAGGTAAGAAGGTCGTCGAGATCCCTTCTTCCAAGATGAAGGCCGCGATCACTGAGATCCTTTGTGAGAAGGGCTACATCCTCAGCTACAAGATTGTTGAGGGAACCCCTTACAACACCATCAAGATCGCTCTGAAGTACCATCCTCAGACCAAGATGGCCGCCATCAAGAAAATCAAGCGTGTCTCCACTCCTGGTATGAGAGTTTACTCAGACGTTGAGAACATGCCAAGGGTTCTGAACGGACTCGGCATCGCTATCCTCTCGACATCAAAGGGTGTCATCACTGACAAAGAGGCCAAGAACCTGAACGTCGGTGGTGAGGTTATTTGCTATGTTTATTAACGATTAAAGAAAAGTATAATGTCAAGAATCGGTAAATTGCCTGTAAGCCTTCCGGACAAGGTGAGTGTAGAAGTACTCCCTGGCAACGTTGTGAAGGTTAAAGGACCTCTTGGTGAGCTGAGCCAGAAAGTTGATCCGGACATCACCGTCACCATCGAGGATAATGAAATCAAGTTCACCCGCCCTACAAACCAGCCAAGGCATCGTTCGATGCATGGTCTTTACCGCGCGCTTGTGCACAACATGGTCGTCGGTGTCTCCACTGGCTACCAGACCAAGCAGGAATTCGTCGGTGTAGGTTACCGTGTGGCCGCTCAGGGCCAGCTCCTGACTTTCTCACTCGGCTACTCACATGACATCCAGCTGATGCTCGCTCCTGAGATCAAGGCTGAGGTGCCTGATGTGAAGAAAGGTGAGAATCCAGTCCTGATCCTCAAGAGCATCGACAAGCAGCTCATCGGACAGGTGGCAGCCAAGATTCGTTCACTCCGCAAGCCTGAACCTTACAAGGGCAAGGGTATCAAGTTCGCCGGCGAGCAGCTTCGTCGCAAGGCCGGTAAGACTGCCGGAGCTAAATAATAGGAGGACATAGATATGGCATTGAATAGAATTGAAAGAAGAAGAAGAGTCCATTACCGCATCCGTAAGCATGTCAATGGAACAGCTGAGAGGCCAAGAATGGTTGTCTTCAGAAGCAACAAGCAGATCTACGTCCAGGTTGTGGACGATCAGAAAGGCGTGACGCTCGTGGCCGCCGCTTCCAACGATAAGGTTCTTGCAGCAGAGTGCAAGGGCAAGACCGGAATCGAGGCCGCCGCAATCGTAGGAAAGGCGATCGCTGAGCGTGCCAAGGAGAAGGGGATCACCACCATCTCTTTTGACCGTGGAGGTTACCTCTATCACGGTAGGGTTAAAAGTTTGGCCGACGCTGCCCGTGAAGGTGGCCTTATTTTCTAATTGAAAGACTATGGCAAATACAAATGTTAAAAGAGTAAAGACATCTGATCTTGAATTGAAAGACAGATTGGTCGCCATCCAGAGAGTGACTAAGGTCACTAAGGGTGGTCGTCACTTCCGCTTCGCCGCGATTGTGGTTGTGGGTGACGAGAACGGCGTTGTTGGTTATGGTCTTGGAAAAGCCAATGAGGTAACTGCCGCCATCGCTAAGGGTGTTGAGGACGCCAAGAAGAATCTCGTGAAGATTCCGATCATCAACACAACCATTCCGCATGAACAGGAATCCAAGTTCGGAGGCTCTGTTGTCTTCATGAAGCCGGCTGCCCCTGGTACAGGAGTTAAGGCTGGAGGTGCCATGCGTGCCGTGTTTGAGTCAGCCGGTGTCCAGAATGTGCTCGCAAAGTCAAAGGGTTCATCCAACCCTCACAACCTTGTGAAAGCCACTGTCGCCGCTCTTACCCAGATGAGGGACGCCTACACTGTGGCCGGTCTCCGTGGAATTCCTATGAGCAAAGTATTTAACGGTTAGGAGGAGACACAGTTATGGCAAAACTTAAGATAACACAGGTAAGAAGCAAGAACGGAGCCACAAAGAGGCAGATCGCCAATCTGACCACTCTCGGTATCCGCAGAATGCACCAGACCGTGGAGGTCGAGAAGACTCCGGTGACAGAAGGCCAGCTTGCCAAGATCCGTCACCTTGTTGAAGTTGAAGAAATCTAATCAGGAGGACGAATAGATGAAACTGGAAAATTTGAAACCTGCAAAAGGTGCGACTCATAACAGCAAACGTCTTGGACGTGGTCAGGGCTCCGGTAAGGGTGGTACTTCCACCCGTGGTACCAAGGGAGCGCAGGCCCGCGCCGGCTACGAACATAAGATCGGTTTCGAGGGAGGCCAGATGCCTATCCAGAGACGTGTTCCTAAGTTCGGATTCAAGAACCCTACCAGAATCGAGTACAAGGCAGTCAATGTCGCTGCCATTCAGGCTCTTGCCGAGCAGCTTGGAAAAGCTGAGATCGGTCTGGAGGACATCAAGGCAGCCGGACTCGCAGATGCCAAGGAGCTTGTGAAGGTTCTTGGCAATGGCGAGATCAGCACTGCTGTCACTGTAACGGCTGACGCGTTCTCCGCCTCAGCAGTCTCTAAGATAGAAGCCGCCGGCGGTAAGACAATCGTAATCGGCAAATAACGATGAAGAAGTTTATTGAGACAATAAAGAACATCTTCAAGATCGAGGAACTCCGTACGAGACTCGGCTACACGTTCCTTCTCGTCCTGGTCTACAGGTTGGGTTGCTTCATCGTGCTGCCGGGTATCGACACGACCTTGCTTGCGTCCCTTCAGGACAGTACCCAGCAAGGACTCGTCGGTCTCTTGAACATGTTCTCCGGAGGTGCCTTTGGTAACGCTTCCATCTTCGCGTTGGGAGTTATGCCGTACATCTCCGCATCAATCGTGATTCAGCTTCTGGGCATGTTCGTCCCTTACTTCAGGAAACTCCAGATGGAGGGTGAGAGCGGCCGCAGGAAGATGAATCAGCTCACCAGATACCTCACCATCCTCATTCTCTGCATCCAGGGACCTGCTTACATCGCTTCTATCCACAGCCAGATTCCGGGCGCCGCTTTCCTTGCGGAGACCCAGCTTGGCTGGAGCAGATTCATGTACAACCTTGTTGCCACCATCATCTTGATGTCCGGCTCGATGTTCGTCATGTGGCTTGGTGAGAGGATCACCGACAGAGGTATCGGCAACGGTATTTCTCTGATCATCATGATCGGTATCGTGGCTCGTCTGCCTTTCGCCCTCACCAGTGAGGTGGGTACGAAGCTCAGCACTACGGCAGGTGGTGGCCCTATCGCCCTTATCGTCGAGCTCATCATCTGGTTCCTTGTCATCGTGGCGACCATCGCCCTTGTACAGGGTGTCAGAAGAGTCCCTGTACAATATGCCAAGAGAGTTGTGGGCAACAGACAGTACGGTGGTGTGCGTCAGTACATTCCTCTGAAGATCAATGCAGCCGGCGTTATGCCTATCATCTTCGCCCAGGCTTTGATGCTGTTCCCGCTTCTGTTCTCCCGCTTTGACGCGACCAGAGGCCTCGCCGCCACTCTCGGCAACTACACCGGATTCTGGTACAACCTGATCTTCGGATCCCTCGTTGTGATCTTCACGTACTTCTACACCGCTGTCACGGTTAATCCTACCATGATGGCAGAGGACATGAAGAAGAACGGAGGATTCATCCCTGGTGTGAAGCCTGGAAAGGCCACGGTCAACTACCTTGACTCCATCATGTCAAAGGTGACTCTCCCTGGTTCCATATTCCTCGCCATCATCGCCATTCTCCCTGCTTTCGCAAGGATTATGGGTGTTCAGGATCAGTTCGCAGGTTTCTACGGTGGTACCTCACTGTTGATTCTTGTGGGTGTTGTCCTTGACACACTTCAGCAGATTGAGAGTTATCTTCTGATGCGTCACTATGATGGCCTTATGAAGACCGGACGTATCAGCGGACGCTCAGGAATGTAATTTTGATAATCACAGGATTGATGGTTAAGCCTAAGACAGAAGAGGAAATCGAGCTGTTGCGCGAGAATGCCATACTCGTCTCAAAGACGTTGGCGGAAGTCGGAAAGGTGGTCGCCCCGGGTGTGACAACCGCGAGGTTGAATGAGGTGGCCGAGACTTTTATCCGCGACAATGGCGCTATTCCGAGCTTTCTTGGATTCGAGGGTTTTCCCGCCGCGATATGTACATCAGTCAACGATGTTGTCGTCCACGGTTTCCCGTCGGACTATGTCCTGAAGGAGGGCGACATCGTGACAGCCGACATAGGCACCCTGTACAAGGGCTATAACGGTGATTCGGCTTACACTTTCCCGGTTGGGGAAGTGGACGCCGAGACCCGTAAGCTTATGGATGTGACCAAGGCTTCGCTCTACAAAGGCATAGAGGCCGCGGTCGCCGGCAACAGGACTGGTGACATCGGACACGCGGTGCAATCGTACGCTGAGTCATTCGGCTTCTCTGTTGTCCGTGAACTTGAAGGACACGGACTCGGGAAGGAGATGCACGAGGCTCCGGGCGTCCCGAACTATGGACGTCAGGGTCACGGGTGCAGGCTTGTGGATGGAATGGTCATCTGCATCGAACCAATGATCAATGCGGGAGGCAGAGGAGTGTATGTGGCCAGAAATGGTTGGGCTGTACACACTTCCGACCACAGGAATGCGGCTCACTATGAGCTTACGGTTGTTGTTCGTAAAGGCAAGGCGGAACAACTGTCAACATTTGATTATATAGAAAGTACTGGTAAATTTTAAAGTGGTTTTTCAATGTCCAAACAAGTAGCGATAGAACAGGACGGAAAAGTGATCGAGACTCTTCCTAACGCGATGTTCAAGGTGGAGCTTGAGAACGGTCATGTCCTTCTCTGCAACATCTCCGGCAAGATGAGAATGAATTTCATCCACATCCTCCTTGGAGACAAGGTGAGGGTTGAAATTTCACCTTATGATTTGACAAAGGGAAGAATATCTTTCAGGTACAAATAAAAATATTCACGATATGAAAGTCAAAACATCCATCAAGAAGCGCAGCGATGATTGCAAGATCGTCAGACGCAAAGGTCGTCTTTATGTCATCTGCAAGAAGAACCCTAAGTTCAAGATGCGTCAGGGATAACAGTAGTTTGTAAAACAAATAAAGTCTAAGATAAATTATGGCAAGAATAGCCGGTGTTGATTTACCGAACAACAAAAGGGGTGAGATAGGTCTCACCTACATCTACGGTATCGGCCGCAGCTCCGCGAGAGAGATCCTCGAGAAGTGCGGAATCGATTACGACATCAAGGTCGGTGAATGGAACGACGAGCAGGTAGCCGCTATCCGTACCCTCATCACCGAGGAGTACAAGATCGAGGGTGAGCTTCGTTCCTCCGTCCAGATGAACATCAAACGACTGATGGATATCGGTTGCTACAGAGGTATCCGTCATCGTATCGGTCTCCCTGTCCGCGGTCAGAGCACTAAGAACAATGCCCGTACCAGAAAGGGAAAGAAGAAGACCGTTGCCAACAAGAAGAAGGCGACCAAGTAAAACCAGATGAATTATGGCAAAGAAAACAACATCATCAAAGAGAGTTGTCAAGGTTGAGGCTACGGGCCAGGCCCATATTTCATCAACCTTCAATAACGTGATCATCTCCCTGACCAACAACCAGGGACAGGTGATAAGCTGGTCCTCAGCCGGTAAGAGCGGCTTCAGAGGTTCCAAGAAGAACACCCCGTATGCCGCCCAGGTGGCTGCCGAGGATGCCGCGAAGACCGCTTTCGACGCAGGTCTCCGTAAGGTGAAAGTCTTCGTCAAGGGTCCTGGCGCCGGCCGTGAGTCCGCGATCAGAACCATCAACAACGCTGGAATCGTTGTCACCGAGATTGTCGATGTGACCCCGATGCCACACAACGGATGTAGACCAAAAGGCCGTCGTAAAGTCTAATCAATGAATTAAAACAAAAATTACTATGGCAAGATATATTGGTCCAAGCACTAAGATCGCCCGTAAGTTCGGCGAGCCTATATTCGGAAGCGACAAGGATTTCGAGAAGAGAAACTATCCTCCGGGACAGCATGGTCTGGCGGCGAAGCGCAAGAAGCAGCGTGAGTATGGAATCCAGCTCAAGGAAAAGCAGAAGGTAAGATACATGTACGGCCTTCTTGAGCGTCAGTTCCACAACACCTACCTCAAGGCTTCCAAGATGGCTGGTCAGAGAGGTGAGAACCTTCTCCTCCTTCTTGAGTCAAGACTTGACAACATTGTCTATAGGATGGGAATCGCTCCTACCAGAGCGGCCGCAAGACAGCTTGTCAGCCACGCTCACATCACCCTCAACGGTGAGGTTTGCAACATTCCGTCTGTTCAGGTCAAGCCGGGCGACGTCGTTGCGGTGAGAGAGCGCTCAAAGAGCCTTGAGGTAATTCAGAAGAGTGTTGCCTCCGCCGCGAAATATTCATGGATTGAGTTTGACCCTAAGGCGCTTTCAGGCAAGTTCCTGAACCTCCCTGCAAGGGCTGACATTCCTGAAAACATCAACGAGCAGCTCATAGTCGATCTGTACTCTAAGTAATAGTAACACCCAAAAAGAATTAATATGGCAATCTTGGCATTTCAGAAACCGGACAAGGTGATAATGCTCGAAGGCACCGATACCGTCGGCCGCTTCGAATTCAGGCCTCTTGAGCCTGGATACGGGCAGACCATCGGCAACGCTCTCCGTCGCATCCTTCTCGCCTCTCTGGAAGGTTTTGCTATCAGCCAGATCAGGATCTCCGGCGTGGACCAGGAGTTCGCGACGATTCCTGGTGTGATCGAGGGGATGCAGGACATCATTCTCAACCTGAAGACTATCAGGTTCAAGAGGATGGTCGATTCCGTCGACTCTGAGGTAGCAAACATTGTGATTAGCGGTAAGAATGAGTTTACCGCGGAGGATATTTCTAAAGGATTGTCTTCTTTCAAGGTGTTGAACCCTGAGCAGCACATCTGCTCACTCGAACCGTCAGTCACACTCGAGATTTCCTTGACCATCACCAAAGGCCGCGGATTCGTCCCGGCCGAGGAAATGAGGGAGGAGAACACACCGATCGGGACCATTCTCGTCGATGCCGCCTACACCCCTATCAGAAAGGTCAATTGGACGGTGGAGAATTGGCGTGTCGAGCAGAAGACCGACTACGAGAAGCTGAACCTTGAGATAATCACAGACGGATCTATCTCTCCGAATATGGCGCTTCAGGAGGCGGCCAGTATCCTGATCTATCACTTCAAACTCTTCACAGACGACAAGAAGATCTCCATTGAGAACGCTGTCGAGTCCGATTCCAAGGAACTTGATGAGGAGAGCCTCAGAATGAGGCACCTCCTTCTCACAAAGCTTTCCGACATGGGCCTTTCAGTAAGAGCCTACAACTGTCTGAAAGCCGCTGACATCGACACATTCGCGGATCTTGTTTCCTATTCAAGAAACGAACTCATGAAGTTCAGGAATTTCGGAAAGAAGTCCCTCAATGAGATCGATCAGCTTGTGGAGAAGATGAAGCTCCAGTTCGGGATGGATGTAAGAAAGTATAATATTGAACCCAAGAAAAAGAACGCATAGAAATGAGGCACAATAAAGCAATCAATCACCTTGGCCGCAAGTCAGGCCACCGTAAGGCAATGTTGGCCAACCTGGCGACTTCTTTGATCATGCACAAGAGGATCACGACAACTGTTGCCAAAGCAAAGGCTTTGAAGTCATACGTTGAACCTCTTATCTCCAAGTCAAAGGAAGACACGACTCATTCCCGTAGAACCGTTTTCAGCTACCTCAAGAACAAGGAGGCTGTCAAGGAACTCTTCGGAGTCGTTTCTGCGAAGATCGCTGACCGTCCAGGCGGCTACACCCGCGTACTGCATCTGGGCTTCCGTCAGGGTGACGGAGCCGACATGGCGCTTATCGAGCTTGTGGACTTCAACGAGGCCGCTCTTGCCACCAAGAAGGAGGAGAAGAAGTCAACACGTCGCAGCCGCGCCAAGAAAGCGGACGCTCCAAAGGTTGAGGAAACCCCTGCCGAGGCTCCGGTAGAGGAGGCTCCTAAGGCTGAATAATATGTCTGAACAGGCATGAATAGAATGGCGGCTGGATTCCAGCCGCCATTTTTTTAATCATTTTTTGCTGTCCGGTATGATAAGGTGCCACATTTTTCTTATATTTGCGGTCTGAAAGGGTTTGAGCAACCTTTTTTTTGGCGAATTTGTATAAATCGTTATAACTAATCAATTTATGAATTATCTGTTCTATTTCGTACCTGTGGCTTCGATTATTGCCCTCTTCTTTGCGTGGCTCTTCTACCACCAGATGAAGAAAGAAAATGAAGGTACACCGACAATGAAGGAGATCGCCCAGTATGTCCGTGAAGGCGCCATGGCATATCTTAAACAACAGTACAAGGTTGTTGGAATCGTGTTTGTTATCCTGGCCGTGTTGTTCAGCATTCTGGCCTTCGGCTTTGGCGTGCAGAACAAGTGGGTGCCTTTTGCGTTCCTTACAGGTGGATTCTTTTCGGCTCTGGCCGGTTATGTCGGCATGAGGACAGCCACCTACGCCTCCGCCAGAACAGCCAATGCTGTCAGCAAGTCCCTTAACTCCGGATTGAAACTTGCTTTCCGATCAGGAGCTGTCATGGGTCTTACCGTAGTAGGTCTTGGATTGCTTGACATCTCTATCTGGTGGGTGATTCTGAACGCCTTTGTGCATGAGGCCAGTGAGTCGCAGACCCTTGTTGTCATCACGACCACGATGCTCACTTTCGGAATGGGAGCCTCTACCCAGGCTCTTTTCGCCAGAGTCGGCGGCGGCATCTACACCAAGGCTGCTGACGTGGGTGCGGATATCGTCGGAAAGGTGGAACAGGATATTCCTGAGGATGACCCAAGAAACCCTGCCACAATCGCTGACAACGTGGGTGACAACGTGGGTGATGTCGCCGGAATGGGTGCGGATCTTTACGAGTCTTATTGCGGATCCGTGCTTGCGACGATGGCGCTCGGAGCGTCCGCTTTCTTCGGTGATGTTGATGCGCAGATGAGGGCCATCATCGCCCCGATGATGATCGCGGCCATCGGTGTGGTCCTTTCCATCATCGGAATCTACGCCGTCAGGACGAAGGAGGGGGCAGGTCTTCAGCAGCTTCTGAAGTCCTTGAGCATCGGAACGAACCTCAGTGCATGCCTGATAGCGGTGCTCACATTTGCGGTGTTCTACGTCCTTGGTTTCAGCAATTGGTGGCAGCTCAGCCTTTCCGTCATCGCCGGTCTTCTTTCCGGAGTCATCATCGGCAAGGCCACTGAATATTACACCTCTCATTCCTACAAGCCTACGCAGGATCTCGCGGAGAGTTCCCAGACCGGTCCCGCCACCGTCATCATCAATGGTATCGGACTCGGAATGATCTCCACCTGCATCCCTGTCGTGACGATCGTGGCGGCCATCTTGATTTCTTATCTTTGCGCGACTGGCTTCTCCTTTGATCCGGCCTACATCAGCAACGGCCTTTACGGAATCAGCATCGCGGCTGTCGGCATGCTCTCGACCCTTGGTATCACCCTTGCGACCGATGCTTACGGCCCGATCGCCGACAACGCCGGCGGAAACGCCCAGATGAGTGAGCTTGACCCTGAGGTACGTCGTCGCACCGACACCCTTGACGCTCTCGGCAACACAACCGCCGCCACCGGCAAGGGCTTCGCCATCGGCTCCGCTGCCCTCACGGCTCTCGCCCTCCTCGCTTCTTACATTGAAGAAATCAAGATCGGCCTTCAGCATGCCGGTGTTCTCCTTCTTGAGGTTGGAGGCAAGATTGTCAATGTGACAGAGGCCACGATTCCTGAGATTGTCAGCTACTATCAGGTCAACCTGATGAACCCGCGTGTCCTCGCTGGAGTCTTTGTGGGCGCCATGATGGCATTCCTCTTCTGCGGGATGACAATGAACGCCGTAGGGCGCGCCGCACAGAAAATGGTTGTTGAGGTGCGCCGTCAGTTCAAGGAGATCAAGGGCATCCTTGAAGGTAAGCAACGCCCTGACTACAAGCGCTGTGTGGAGATTTCAACAAAGGCTGCGCAGCATGAGATGATCGTCCCTTCACTCACTGCGATCATTGTTCCGGTCCTTGTTGGTATCATTCTTGGAGAGGCAGGTGTCATGGGTCTTCTTATCGGCGGACTTGGCGCGGGATTCATCCTTGCGATCTTCCTCGCGAATTCAGGTGGAGCCTGGGACAATGCCAAGAAGTACGTCGAGGACGGCCATTTTGGAGGAAAGAACTCTGTAAATCATCATGCTACCGTTGTCGGTGACACGGTCGGTGATCCTTTCAAGGACACCTCCGGCCCATCATTGAACATCCTCATCAAACTCATGAGCATGGTCTCAATCGTGATGGCGGGACTGATTGTCATGATCCACGGATAGTGTGAACGGACTTACAACAGAATATCAAACGAATGAAAAAAGTAACCATTAGAGATGTGGCGAGAGAAGCCGGGGTGTCAGTCACCCTGGTTTCTTTCGTGATGAATGCGAAAATGGGGAAGGATGGCAGGTTGGACTGCCCGGTCAACCCTGACACCGCTGAAAGGGTCCTTCAGGTAGCCAAAAGACTTGGCTACAGACGTAACAATGCCGCCGCCTCGCTTAGAAGCGGAAGGTCGCATTCGATCGCTGTGATTGTTTCGGACATCGCCAACCCTTTCTTCGCCGAGATCTGCAGGAACATCGAGAACATCGCCTACAAGGACGGGTTCACGGTGATCTTCGCGAGTTCTGAGGAGAATCCGCAGAAGCTGGCTCATCTGGTCGAGACCATGGTGGGCTACAATGTGGAAGGCCTTATAGTGGCTCCTTGCCTTGGGGCGGAGGCCGCGTTGGCGAGAGCCATCAGCATCGGCATCCCTACAGTCTTGATTGACAGGAACATGCCGGGAGAAGAATTCGGGCGTGTACTTGTCGATAACGTTGACGCCGGAAGGATGGCGGCCAAATACCTGCTCCATCAGGGATTCGGCAAAATCGAGATGATTTCATACAAATCCGGAGTGACCAGCCTGACCGACAGGGAGTCCGGCTACGCCATGGCGATGGAGGAGGCCGGATTGAAAGACGACATAAGGCTTCACAAGATTGAATATGACACCGAGGCTGCTAAAAAGGATGTCATCGAGGTGTTCCGTGGGGCGGCGAAACGAGGGACCGAGGCGTTCATCCTTCCTACCAAGAGGATAGCCATGTACGGTTTCAACGCTCTTAACGTCCTTGGTTTGAGTATGCAAAAGGATTTCTCGTTCGTATGCTTCGACGAGAGCGATGTCTATGAGCTGAACAAACCGGTGGTGCCTCACATCATCCAGCCGCTTTCCGAGATCGCTTTCAAGTCGTTTGAACTCCTTCAGAAGATGATCGAGGGCAAGGCTACGAAAGAAGAGAAGACCTCCATGCTCAATGTCAAACTTGTGCTTGGAGGCCGTTTCGGCGGAGAATCGACGCAGGCGTCGTTCTAGATCGTAGTGTTATAGATTTTTTCAGCTTGAGCCTTGCGGTAGGTGTCCAGCTTTTCGGAGACAGCAGTGTCTTGGAGGGCGAGGATCTCTGCCGCAAGGATTGCTGCATTCTTGGCTCCGCCGATAGCGACAGTGGCCACAGGTATTCCTGTCGGCATCTGTACCATCGACAAAAGAGAGTCCAGTCCGCCGAGAGCCTTGGTCTGCATCGGCACGGCTATAACCGGCAGCGTTGTGAGACCTGCCGCCACACCTGCAAGGTGCGCAGCTCCGCCGGCTCCGGCGATGACCACTCCGAATCCACGTCCCTTGAGTCCTTTGGTGTACTCAAACATCAGCTCAGGAGTCCTGTGGGCACTGATCACCCTTTTCTCAAACTCGATCCCGAAGTCGGAAAGAATCTGCTCAGCTCCGGACATGACATCGTAGTCACTCGTGGAGCCCATGATAATAGCTACTTTAAGCATAGAATTTATTGAATATTAATAGTTTATAAAATTTATTCTTAATATATAAGGAATAAGGAGCGAAGCGACTGAAGGGGTTTCGGGGAATCCTTTCCCCGTGCCCCACAGGGGCTGTCACGAAGTGACTGGGGGTTAGATTATTGGTGGAGGAGTAAAAATTTTTTACACTTTCGTCCAATGGATATGAATACCATCTTTCTCCATACCTCTGAACCAGGTCATCTGCCGTTTGGCGAACTGGTGGATGGCGTTGGCCAAAAGAGTGTGCATTTCTTCGAAAGTCAGGATGCCAAGAACGTACTGTGTGACGAATTTATACTCAAGTCCGTAATAGACAAGGTCTTCGGCCCGTATCCCGTTGTCCAGAAGACCTTTGACCTCCTCGATCATCCCTCCGGCCAACCTTTCGTCAAGCCGTCTGTCAATTCTTGCGACCCTCTCTTCACGGCTGACCAATGTCCCGATGTAATACGGATTCTTCGGCATGAATCCGGTTCGTTTCACCGGATGCTCACGTTCGTACATCGCCACTTCCAAAGCTCTGATTATCCGTCTTTTGGATTGCAGGACTCCTTCGTCCGGCAGTGGTCCGTAGCCGCTCAACTTAGCGATCAGGATCTCCGTGTCGTACTGTTCAAGCTCTTCCCTTAACTTCTCGTCAGGCGGAACCTGAGGCAGAGTGTAGCCGCATGTCGCGGCCTGGATGTAAAGTCCTGTACCGCCGCACAGGATCGGAGTCTTGCCTCTTTCACGGATGTCTTTGTAGGCATATTCAAAAGCTTGCTGCCACTGGTAGAGGTCGAATCGCGTCCCGGCTGGCACGATGTCTATCAGGTGGTAGGGTACATCGCCATATTCATCCAAGTCCTTCCCGGTCCCGATGTCCATTCCGCGATAGACCTGTCTGGAATCGGCTGACAGGATTTCTCCGTTGCCGCATTTGTGTGCCAAGTCCACTGCGTAGCGGGTTTTACCGGAGGCCGTCGGCCCGAGCACTACGATCAGATCAATGGCTCCGGAGGCATATTCATTGAATATGCTCCCGAAGTCAATGTTCTCTGGTTCAGGCAGTGGAGCCGGGGGAGGGATGGGGATTGCCTCCCGCAGCTTGTTCTGAGGTTTTCTGCTCATCCGTTAGTAGCCGAAGATTTCCTCAAGGGTGAGATCGGTGACAGGGCCGAGCGAGCCGATGAAGTCCATGTCTAACCCTTCTTTATTGCCGAGGAATCCATAGACGTATTTGCGTCCCTTGATCCACTTCTCCTGGAAGGCCTTGACATCGGCAAGGGTCATGTCCTGTACCTTCTCGAACACTGCTTTCTCACGGTTTTCGGTGAGGCCATAGTCTTGGAGGTCAAGATATTTGTAGAGAACGTTGATGCCGGTTGTCCTGCTGGAGCGGATGCTGGTCAGCAGGGAAGTCTTGGCCACATCGAAGGCCTTTTCGGACTCAGGCATGTCGTTGATGATGCTGGCGAACGCCTCGATTGCCTCTTGGGCTTTCTCGTTCTGTGCGGCGATGAAAGCGTAGAACATGTAGTCACAATCCTTGTAGCCAAGGTCGCTGAGGTAGGCGGCCGCTGAATATGCAAGGCCTCTGGCCTCACGCATCTCCTGGAAGACGATAGCCCCCATCCCGCTGCCGAAATAGGAGTTGAACATCCTTACTGCGGGATCATTGGCCACATTGAACTTTTCCCCTCTGTCAGAATACTGCAGGTAATAGAACTGGTTGGCATCGTAAGGAGCGATGAATACCTCGCTCGAGGTCACCTGCCTTGCCTGTGGATGAATCCTCTCAAGTGGCTCCGGATTCTCGCTGATCTTGTGGTGCTTCGCGATCATATTCTTTGCTGTCGTCTCATCTGACGGGCCATAGTAGAGGATGTCGTGCCTCTTGGTGTACAAGTCTCTGACTGCCTGAAGAAGCTCATCGGAGGTCAGGGCCGCGATTTGTTCGTTTGTGAGGGTGGTATTCCTTATGAACTCAGGACCGTAGAAAAGGTACTTCTGAAGCGCGCTGAAGCAGGCTCTCTGGCTCAGCTTGCTGTCTGAGCGACTTTTGAATATGTCTGATTTCAGTCCCGCAAGGATAGCCGTGTCCGGCTGTGCGTTGAAAATCAGATCCTCCACGATGTCCATTGCCTTGCCGACATTCTTGTCAAGTCCGCTCACACCAATGCTGGATTGGGTCGGGCCACATGAAAGTCTCTGGTAGCAAGCGAGTTCGTACAGCTCTTTCTTGATCTGCTCGGCTGTCCTGGTCGGAGTTCCGAGGTAGCCCAGATAGTCGAACGCCAGATCGAGTCGAGGGTCGCTTTGGGTTCCGCGGTCAAACACGCTGGTCAGAGTAGTGACGTCATTGATCTCGTTCTTCTTGTAGAGAAGCTCGATGCCTTCGGCTACGCTGCCCTTGGACATATCCTTGGAGAAGTCCACGAACACCGGCTCGATAGGAGTGACCTCAGTGTTCTGGATCTCGGTCAGGAACTCGCTCTGCTTGTCACGGTTGGTCTCGATCGGAGTGATGGCGGGAGCTGCGATCTTCTTGATGTCTTTATCCTCTCCGATGCGTTTATAGACAGCCACATAACTGTTCGCTCCGAGATATTCGTTGGCCCAGTCCACAATCTGCTGTTTTGTGATTTTCTCCAGCCTTTGCATCTGGAGTGCGTCATCCTTCCAGTTGTGGCCGTTGATGAATGACTCCACGAAGCTCATAGCCCTGTCCTCGTTGTTCTCAAGCTGACGCATGTTGGAGAGCTTGTAGTTGTTGATGGTGGATTGGATGAGGCTTTCGTCGAAGTCTCCGCCGCGGAGTTTTGCCACCTGCTCAAGCATGAGATCGCGCACTTCGTCAAGGGTCTGTCCCTCACGAGGATAGCCCACGAGGAGGAACTCTCCGTAGTCCGGACGTGTGTAGTTGAATCCGTAGAATCCGTTTACTTTCTGCGCCTGGATCAGGTTCAGGTCGGCGAGGCCTGCCTGCCCGTTGTAAAGGATGTCACCGACAATGTCGCCGACCTCGCTTCTGAGGAAGTCGTTGGATCCCGGAACTCTCCAGCCCATCATCACGAACTCCGCGTCGAGGCCGTAAACGTCTTTCTGCACAGGAGTGGTGATGGCCTGTTCAGGTTCATATTCAAGGTACTTGATGTCAGGGTTTGGCTTCCATTCTCCGAAATATTTCTCGATCGTGGCGACGAATGTGTCCGGGTCGAAGTCACCGGAGACGCAGATCGCCACGTTGTTAGGCACGTAGAAGTTCGCGCGGTAGTTTTCGATGTTGACGATCGACGGGTTCTTCAGGTGTTCCTGGGTGCCGAGGGTCGTCTGAAGCCCGTAAGGGTGATGAGGGAAGAGGGCGAGGTCAATTGCTTCCATAGCCTTGCGGTTGTCCTGCGTGAGGCTCATGTTCTTCTCCTCATAGACGGCCTCCAGCTCGGTGTGGAATCCCCGGATCACCGGATGCATGAACCTGTCGGCCTCGATCTTCGCCCAGTTGTCGATCTCGTTGGACGGTATGTCCTCCTGATAGACCGTCATATCATTGGAAGTGAAGGCGTTGGTGTTGTCGGCGCCGATGACGGCCATCAGTTTGTCATATTCATTAGGAATGGCGATCTTGGACGCCTCGTAGCTGATCGAGTCTATCTGATGGTAGATCGCCCTGCGCTCCTCCGGGTCGGTCTTTGTGCGGTAAACCTCGAAGAGGGCCTTGATGGAGTCGAGCATCGGCTTCTCGGCGGCGTAGTCGGAGGTTCCGAAGCTCTCCGTGCCCTTGAACATCAGGTGCTCAAGGTAGTGGGCGAGTCCTGTCGTCTCCTTCGGATCATTCTTGCTGCCGACCTTGACCGCGATGTAGGTCTGCACGCGCGGAGTCTCCTTGTTGACGGTCATGTAGACCTTCAGCCCGTTGTCAAGGGTGTAGATCTTGGTCTTCATAGGATCCCCCTTGACCGTCTCGTACTTGTACTTCGCGCACGATCCCGCAAGGAACATCGCGATGACGGCCGTCGCCGCCAGAATAAGTCGTCTTTTCATGATATTGAATATTTAATAATCGTCAAACCTGCGGCAATCAGCTCTTTCCCGCTTACTAAGTAACCTTCAAAAAATAACCTGAACAATTTGTATATCTTTATGGTCTATATTTCTCTTCTCATCAGTCATGTACCTTCAGTACACTCCTTCTTCCAAAAGAAATCCATCCTCGAAAATCTTCTCTTAATCCGAAGCAACTTATTATTTTCATGTTCCTAAGCCATTCGCCCTGAATGGCTGTAATTGACAAACTTAAGCATTTTTGGCCGCAACACCAAGAAAAGTGATTATCTTTGTGGCCTATGAACACAATCACCGCTTCGCTGTGTGCCGGAAGATGAAGGGATGAGACTTGTCGTTGCGGTGCTGATTGATTGAAAATGAATTTGTGAATATGCCAAAGCAGAAAGAGCATAAGGTAGAGATACGCAACCGCCGTGCCTCTTTCGACTACGAGTTCCTTGAAACCTATGTGGCGGGAATATCCTTGGTCAGCACGGAGATCAAGTCAATCCGTATGGGCAAGGCCTCGTTGGTTGATTCGTTCTGTTATTTCGTTGGCAACGAGTTGTTTGTCAAGGGTATGAACGTCGCCCAGTACTTCTGGGGCTCCTGGGGGCAGCACGAGCCGATGCGTGACCGCAAGCTCCTGCTGACCAAGCGTGAGCTCCGTCACCTGCGTCAGGCCGTCAAGGAGAAAGGCCTCACAATCGTGGCCACCAAACTTTTCATCAACGACAACGGCCTCGCCAAACTCGTCATCGCCCTCGCCAAAGGAAAGAAAATCTACGACAAGCGCGCCACCATCAAGGAGAAAGACATCCGCCGCGAACTTGACCGCGGGGAGTAGGGTTGCTGTTACAGTCCTTGTCGAAGCGACTTTGTGCGGAGGCATCATAACAAAACCGACGGACAAGACAAAGAACTTTGAGTTACAGTCCTTGTCGAAGCGACCTTGTGTGGAGGCGGCCAAAGAAAAGTCATTCCCGAATTTTTCACGTTACAAAAATTCGGGAATGACTTTTCTTCTGTCCGCGATGTTGCAGTGGCCGCCGCACGGAACTATGTGGAGTCCAACATGTTGTCAATCAGCGAAATCTTGGGAACTCCTCATCACCGTTTGCGTGTGGAGGAAAGTGGCCTTATGTCCTTAACATCAATTAATTATCCTCCACACTTTGTGTGAGGCGCAGTGCTGCCCAGTCTCCGGAAAGCTCGCTTGACGGGATTACAGTCGGAGTCTGGCTTTTTGAATTCTCGATGACAGAGTGGCGGTACACCTGTTCCTGAACATATGCTGCCAGATCTCCAAGGGAAACATCGCCTTTTGTCTCTTTTAACTTCTTCAGAAGAAAATATGTGAACAAACCATGACCTTTATCAGCATACTGGTAAGCTGTCTCGTCTCCGGAAGCGGCTGAAAAGACGATGAGATTTCCTTTTGGAACTTCCTTTTTAGACTTAAGCGCCACACCGCGTGCCGCGACAAGCATGTCCCCTGTTCGTTCGGCTCCGGAAAAACATGCGTCCAAAAGGACGACCGTCTGTCTCGTTGGGAACTTTGAAAGACTTGAATAGAGTTCACTTAATTTGTAACCTGTCTTGACATTGGAGCCACTGCCATCGACTGGCAAAAGATATGCGTCTCTCGTCCCCTCGTCCGGTATCCCATGCCCGGCATAATAGAAAATCAGGCTTGCTTCCCCATCATAAGCTTTCGCGATGCTCTCAAGCCAATCTACTTGAGCCCACATATTCACAAGTGTGGCGTTGGGTACAAAATGGATGTTCTTCTCCGGAACGCCAAGAGTCTTATGGCAGTATTCTCTGAACATGTTCCCATCATTCTCGGCGCAATCCACTTCAGTGACTGACTGATACTTCTCATTCGCGACGATCACGGCAAATGTCTTGTCGTTGACAATCCCGGATGAAGGAATGTTGGTGTCAACGTCCGACTTCCCTGTCGCGACTGATTTCCTATGAAGCCTTGGCTTTCCGACGTTGCCGTCATCCGCGTCGTCCGCATCGTCCGCATCGTCCACATCCACATCAATACTGTCAAAGTTATAAGATATGTCAACACTAGCGAACTCCAACGAATTGTTGTTCCTGTAGGAAAAACTCCTCCCATCAGGTGTGGTGGAAACGTTGATGGCATGGCTCTTTCCATAGTTGTCATAATACTCGTAACTGCGCCTGAGTTTGGCCTTCGCAGGAGCCGTCAGTACGCAGCCGGCGATCAGTAAAGCACTTCCTGGAGCGAGCGAAAGAAAGAGTTCGTCGATTTCGGCCTCGTAATCAATGGCAAATATAATTCCGGCAAAAGTCACGGCCGCTCCGGAACAGCAGAAAATCGTGCTAAGTCTTTTTCTCGTTCTGTATCCCTGATAGTAGTCCATCGAAGTGGTATTGTCTCCCCAAAACTCAGTTGTTTTCACATCTCTCCACGCTGCCTTTGCCGCTCTTTTATATTCCCTGAAAGACAAAGATGGAGATGATGATTCCACTCTTGATACATTAGAATCTCTCGGTGCGGTTATGCTGGAAATCTCGGAACGCGAATATAAGAACATATCCCCGTTTGCCGTAGTGACGATAATGTCGTCACCTTGCGTAGTCACCGTTCCTTCGATGACAGTGCCATTCCTCAAAGCCACCTTGCTGGCCCCTGAAGTGTTTTGAGCATTGGTGATTACCACTGAGCAGACAATCGCCTCTGAGCTTGTAGAAGTACCAAAGCGACTTCGTGCTTAGGCGGCCAAAGAAAAGAGATTCCCACATTTTGCACGTTACCAAAATGTGGGAATCTCTTTTTCTTATGACCGCTTTGTCGTTTGGACAGCTCTTGTAAGAAGACCAATGAGGAAAACAATGCGCATCAATGAAGAACCCCTACCGAGACTCCGACCAGATTTCTTCCCGATCCGTCGAATCCCCGGACAAAGTACCCAGGCGACTTTGAGGCTGAAACTCGCCCGTAGTGTCTCAAACGTTACTCCACGAGCGGCTTTTGGGCGGAATCCCGCCCTTGGGGTGCGCTTGGGCAATCCCTGACAGCCGTCCTTGCTTTCTCCGTCACCGAAACGTGACTCCCCGGGCGTGAATCTGTGAGAAACTCGCCCGTAGTGTCTCAAACGTCACTTCACGAGCGGCTTTTGGGCTGAATCCCGCCCTTGGGGTGCGCATGGGCAATCCCTGACAGCCGTCCTTGCTTTCTCCGTCACCGAAACGTGACTCTCCGGGCGTGAATCTGTGAGAGACTCGCCCGTAGTTACTTAGTCTCTGTTCAAGAAGCGACAAATGGCACAATAATATAGAATCGATGCAATAGTAAGTTTCGCCATAAGAATCGGCACCATGAAGAGCCGCCGTAAGAAGCGCCGCTATATTCCGAACGCCTTTTTGATTCCCTCCACGGCGTCGAGCTTCTCCCAGCCGAAGAACTGGACTGGCTTGTCGGTCTGGTGTCCCGGTTTGCCGACCTTCACGGTCTTGGTGTACGGCTTGCGGCCGAAGTGGCCGTAGGCGGCGGTCGGTTCGTAGATCGGGTTCTTGAGCTCGAACTTGCGGATGATGGCGGCGGGACGGAGGTCGAAGAGATCCTCTATCTTGCGGGCGATCTCGGCGTCAGGCACGACGCCGGTTCCATAAGTGTCCACGAATATGCTCACAGGTCTCGCCACACCGATTGCGTAGGCGACCTGGACAAGCATTTCGTCAGCGACACCGGCCGCGACCATATTCTTGGCTATGTGCCTTGCCGCGTAGGCAGCCGAACGGTCAACCTTGCTCGGGTCCTTGCCGGAGAAGGCTCCGCCACCATGCGCGCCCTTGCCACCGTAGGTGTCCACGATGATCTTTCTGCCGGTGAGACCGGTGTCCCCCGCGGGGCCGCCGATCACGAACTTGCCGGTCGGATTGACGTGCAGGATGAAATCGTCCTTGAACAGGGCGGCTGTCTGAGGGTTGAGGGCCGCCTTTAACTTAGGCAGGAGGATATTCCTGACATCCGCCTCAATCTTGTCGTGCATCGCCTGATCGACCTTGTCCTGACCGAACTGGCGAACCGCCTCCGAATATGTGATATTCCCGAGTTCCTCTGCCACGAAGTCATCGTGCTGGGTCGAGATGACGATCGTGTGGACACGCACCGGGTGGTGTGACTCGTCATATTCAATGGTGAACTGGGACTTGGAGTCTGGCCTTAGGTAAGGCATCAGCTCCGGAGTGTTGTGGCGTATGTCCGCCAGCACCTGGAGGGCGATCTGCGAGAGGTATAGCGGAAGTGGCATATAGTCCTCCGTGTCCTTGCAGGCGTAGCCGAACATCATTCCCTGATCGCCGGCTCCCTGGTCCTCAGGGTTCTCACGCACCACTCCACGGTTGATGTCCTGACTTTGCTCGTGGATTTCCGAGAGCACTCCGCAGGAGTTGCCGTCGAACATATATTCGGCCTTGTTGTAGCCGATGCGGTTGATCACGCCGCGCACGACCTTCTGGACATCAACGTACGCCTCGTCCGAGCGCACCTCGCCGCCGATCACCACCAAACCCGTCGAGCAGAATGTCTCGCAGGCCACCTTTGACTCAGGATCCTGGCTGAGGAACTCGTCCAGGATAGCGTCCGAGATCTGATCCGCCACCTTGTCAGGATGTCCCTCGGAAACTGATTCGCTTGTAAATAAGTAATTCATAATGTGTTATATTTATAATTTCAATCATTTCGCCATAATGGGCCAAATTCTTCGGCCATTATTTCCAACGTCGCATTTCAGCGCGGCAGGCGAAAACAAAAAACTCCAACGTATGCGGAATACGTGGAGCGACACCAAAAACACAATATGAAATATTTTAGCATTTTTTAGTGTGGTTGCAAGCAGGCAAATCTCTCCACATTTCCGTGTGCAAAGGTACTACTTTTTCGGGAATATCCAAAAGCTTCTCAAAGTTTGGGCAAATGGCAGAGGCAAGGTTTGAACAATGAGCAAGCAGTGAAGAAGAGTGGTGTTTCGCAAATGCGAAACTTGAGTCACTAAATCAGCATTTTTTGATTAAATCATAACAATTATCAATCGTAACCGATTCGTAACTGAATTAAATTTTCTGAACCGAAGAAAAAGTGTTAATTTCGCAAGTTGAATGGTTTGGACTGAAAAAGATTAATTCAATACTTTATTTATTAACAAATCTATGGTTCAATTACTCAAAAAAGGATTTGCCGCATTGGTTGCAGTCCTTGTCGGAATCACGGCATTCGCGCAGGTGACCACGTCCTCTTTGAACGGTAAGGTGACTGACGCCAATGGAGCCGCTGTTCCTGGAGCCGCCGTGGTCGCGGTTCACACCCCATCAGGTACACAGTACTACGCTGTTGTCAACGCCGAAGGTCGCTACGCGATCAACGGTATGCGTTCAGGTGGTCCTTACAAAGTTGAGGTAAGCTGCCTTGGCTATCAGACCGTGACCTTCACGGATGTCACCCTCCAGCTCGCCGAGGCCTACAACCTCAACGCAAAGCTGAACGATGACACCCAGATGCTTTCAGAGGCTGTTGTTGTCTCCACTGCCAACTCTAAGTTCGCCGTAGAGAAGACTGGCGCCGCGACAAACATCAACAACGCCCAGATCACCGCTCTGCCTACTGTCAGCAGAAGCATCTCCGATGTCACAAGGCTTTCCCCTTATGGTGGAAACGGAATGGCATTCGCCGGTGCTGACGGACGTACAGCCAACTTCACCGTTGACGGTGCCAACTTCAATAACAACTTCGGTCTTAGCGAAAAACTGCCCGGAGGCGGTTCTCCTATCTCCATTGATGCCATTGAGGAACTTCAGGTGGTTATCTCTCCATACGATGTCCGTCAGACCGACTTCATTGGTGGTGGTGTGAACGCCATCACCAAGTCCGGCACCAACACTTTTAAGGGATCCGCATACGTTTACCACCGCAATGAGAATATGCGTGGAAACACCGTTGACGGGACCGAGATCGCCGGAGCGCGTGACAGAGACCGTAATACAACATACGGCTTTACTCTTGGTGGACCTATCATCAAGAACAAACTCTTCTTCTTCGTGAACGCAGAATATTCACAGACTCCATCCGTCGCTGTACGTTGGAGAGCTTCTGAGAATGGCGAAGGAGATGCCTCCAAGTATCTATCTTACGCTTCAGTAGCTGACATGGAGAGAGTTTCATCTCATGTGAAGGACAAGTATGGCTACGACACAGGTTCTTTCACAGACTTCCCTTCAGACGAGAGCAACGCCAAGATTCTTGCCCGTCTTGACTGGAACATCAATGACGCGAATCATCTCGCGGTCCGCTACAACTACACCAACAATACTTCTTGGTTTGGTCCTAACGCCTCCTCAATGGACGGAGGTACACGTTCCGCCTATGCGAGAACCTCTCTTTACTCAATGGCTTTTGCGAACTCAATGTACTCTATGAATAACCTCGTTCATTCCGTATCCGTTGACCTTAACAGCCGCCTTAGTAACAACCTTTCCAACCAGTTCCTAGCCACATTCTCAAAGCTTGATGACGTGCGCGGAACCAACTCAAGCGAGTTCCCGTTCATTGACATCCAGGACGGTACCGGCACCAACACCCAATACATGTCCCTTGGCTATGAACTCTTCACTTGGAACAACGCTGTCCACAATACAATCGCCAACATCAAGGATGATATCACTTATTATGTAGGCAGCCACAAGGTCACCGCTGGTCTCAGCTATGAATATCAGATGGCGGACAACGCCTACATGAGAAACGGTACGGGTTACTATCGTTATTCAAGCGTTGATGATTTCGTCAATGGAGCCGCTCCTGAGGTTGTCTGCCTCACTTACGGTTATGACGGTGAGAAGAATCCTGCCGCCCGCGTTCAGTTCAGCAAGCTGGGTCTTTACGCTCAGGATGACTGGAATCCTACCGAGAACTTCAAATTGACCTACGGTGTTCGTTTCGACGGTCTGTTCTTCAACAACAGCGACCTGATGACCAACAAAGCCATCCTTGATCTCGACTACTATGACAGCAACAACGATGTTCGTCACATCGACACAGGTAAGTGGCCTTCTGCCGGAATCTCGGTTTCCCCGCGTGTCGGCTTCAAGTGGGACGTTCTCAATGACAAGAGCCTCACCCTCCGCGGAGGTACCGGTCTCTTCGTAGGCCGTCTCCCTCTCGTGTTCTTCACGAACATGCCTACCAACTCCGGTATGGTTCAGTACCAGGCTCAGATCAACGCCAAGAACGCCGAGAAGAAGGGCTTCACCATGGACGCTTTCAAGGGCGGACTTGTAACTGACGCCAACGGCAAGGCCACCACACAGGCTCTGCTCGACAAACTCTACACCCTTGGCTATCCTAAGACAATCACTCCTGAGGATGGTACCGTTCCTTCCTCAATCTCTGCGGTTGACTCCAGGTTCAAGATGCCTCAGGTTTGGAAGACTTCCCTTGCTGTTGACTACCAGCTTCCTGTCTCATTCCCATTCACGATCACCGCAGAAGGAATATTCAATAAGACTGTTAATGGTGTGATGATGTCTGACTGGAGCATGCTTCCTGTCGAAGGATTCTCGAGATGGAGCGGAGCGGACGATCGTCCTATATTCCCTTCTACATTCAGAAACGCCACCAAGGCTTTCGTTCTTGAGAACACAAGCAAAGGTTACGGCTATTCGGCTAATGTGACTGTGAATATGCGTCCTATAGAGGGTCTCAGTCTCATGGCGGCCTACACCCGTGTGGCTTCAAAGGAAATCACTGGTATGCCAGGCTCAAACGCCGAGTCCGCGTTCACATACGTTCCTACCGTGGCCGGTCCTAACAATATCAAACTTCATAACTCACAGTACGTTACTCCTGACCGTTTCGTCGTCTCCGCGACCCATCACGACAAGAGCGGCAACCACTACAGCTTGATTTACGAGGCTTGGAGAGGGGGCTACAACTACTCTTACATGCTTGACAATGACATGAACGGCGATGGTTATAACTACGATGCCCTTTATATTCCTACCGACAAGCAGGTGGCTGACAATCAGTTCCGTTTTGCCTCCGAGGGTGATCGCGACCGCTTTATGGAATATGTCCATAATGACAAGTACCTCAGCAAGCATCAGGGCGAATACGCCGAAGCCTACAGTGTTTACTCTCCTTGGGTTCACAGACTTGACGTAAGCTACAAGCACGATTTCAAACTCAACATCGGCAAGACTACCAACACCCTTCAGCTCAGTGTTGACATTAAGAATATTCTTAATCTCTTCAACTCAAGTTGGGGTGTCAGCAAGTACATGAACCCGGATCTTAATTCTGGTCGTATCCTCAAATACGAAAAGACAGACTCTGAAGGTTATCCTGTATTCTCTACTCCAAAGAATGTCGTTTCAGGTGTAAAGACATTCATCCCTTACACTGCAATCGGCCAGTGCTGGTATGCTTCTGTCGGAATCAAGTACATGTTTAACTAATAATCCGGACTAATATCATGAAAATAAGAAATATATTCTCTATATTGGCTCTTGCTTCCTCACTGGTATTCGCTGGCTGCGAAAAGGAGGAGGAGCGGGTCGGTTCTTTCGACAACATAAAACTCGACAAGACTTTCATATCCTTTCCGGCAGACGGAGGTTCGGTAGATCTTAAGGTCACAGCTACAGAGGACTGGAAGTTTGTGGTTGATGAAAACTGGCCAAAGATCATTACTTTCAATTCGGGTAAGAAAGCCACTCATGATGTGTGGGGTAATCTTACCAATGACGCTGCTGACATCAAGTCAAGCAAGGATTCATGGGTTTTGGCCGATGTCACTGAAGGCAATGCCGGTGAGGTGACGGTCAAATTCACGGCAGAGGCCTTTAAAGGTGGCCGCGAACAGGCTGTGGCGATAGTTTGCGGTGGAAGCAAGCAGCATCTTATCCTTCGTCAAGGCGATCTTGATCCTGTGCAGCTGACGTGCAAGGAAATCAAGGAGACCGCAGCTGTGGGCGCTAGTTATAGTACACGGGGCGTGGTTACAAAACTTGGCAACTATGCTTCATACGGTGCCTTCTATATTAATGACGGCACGTATGATGAGGATGTTCAGGTTTACGGCTCCACCAAAGACTCAATGAAGGACTATCCAAATGTCGAAGTCGGTGATTCTGTTTATTTCTCAGGTACATGGAGTTCGTATAAGAATTTTGAAAATGTGACGATCACCAAGCTTAAGAAGTCACTTGCTAAGGTGATGAACTCGTCAAGAGATGATGTCTCTATGGAAGGCGAGACCCTTGAGGTCGTAGTAGCATTCAAGGGTAAAGGTGTGAATCCTGTTGTGCCGGAAGACTATCAGAGTTGGATTTCTGTCCTTGGAATCACTTCCAAGAACGGCATTCCTACAAAACTTGAGACGAACCCTGCCGACACGGCGTATGTGACGGTAAGAGTAGAGGCTAACAATGGTGGTGATCGCACAGGTGTTATCAATTTTACCTCATCAACATCTGAAGCTTCATCGGAAGTTAGCTACAGCTTCACCCAGAAGGGTGCGATCATCGACGCTACGGTGACTGAGTTCCTTGCTGCTGCCGAGGGTGAGACCCAGTACAGAGTTACGGGAGTTATTACAAAAATCGATGCCAACTCAAAATATCACAATGCTGACATCATCGTTTCATCAGGTGATTTTTCCAGCAGTGTCAAGCTCTTCCGTGCGGTGACCAGCGAAGGCAACATTGAGGATCTCGGCCTTGCCGAGGGTGATGTTGTCACTGTCGTTGGAAAGAGAAGTTCTTATGATGGGACGCCTCAGATGGCCGCTGGCGGTGTCTATGAGTCCCACATTCGTTACAACAAGGCAACTCTTGCCGAGTTCCTTGCTGCTCCGGTAGGCAATGACATCTATGCTGTTACCGGAGAGATCACAGCGGTGGCTAATCTGGACGCTTCGTATAACAATGTCAGCGTCACGATCAAGGACGAATCCAATACCCTTTATCTCTTCCGTGTCACTACGTTTGACAAGTCTGGTATTACGACCCTAAATCCGGCTGTTGGTGGAACGATTACCGTGGCTGGTAAGAGAGGCGAGTATAATGGTTCGGCTCAGATGGCCGCAGGTGGAGTTGTTCTTGCTTACTCCGCTCCGACAGGAGGTGGCGATGAGCCTCAGCCAGGCGATGATCCGTATTCAATTGATCTGAAGTACACTCTTGGTACCAAGGCATTCGACGATAATTTTGCGACAGTTAATGGCAAGGAGAATGTCAAACTTCTTAAGTTTGGTGCTTCCAAGGGTGTGGCCGGAGATCTCTCGATCACTGTCCCTGCCGGCTCCAAGAGAGTATCATTCTATGCGGTGGCTTGGAAGGGCGCTGCCACTACATTGGAATTCTCTGGCTTGGGAATGACTTTCGGAACTCAGGACATCAAAGCCAATGATGGTTTGAGTGGGCAGGCTCCTTACACAATCACCGTAACGGATGCGGACTACTACACTTTCACCGTTCCTACGGCCTTGACAGAGGATCTTGACATTAAAATCACAACTGCCGCAAGTGCTGGAAGCAACACTCGTGCGGCGCTCTTTGGCGTAAAAGCTTTCAAGGAGTAGTAATTCTTTTGAATATATCAAAAAGGGCGACCGCAAATCAGCGGCCGCCCTTTTTTAGATCCTTCTTGCCGATGAGTAACCTTGATGTGTTCCTCAGGCGTTGTTGAGGTTTTTCACCTGCTCGGCGGTCAACCCCGTGACACTCGCAATCTGCTCAACGGGCATCCCGATGCCCAGCAGAGCCTTTGCAACTTCAGTTATTCCCTCAGTCCTTCCTTCGATCCTTCCTTCGGCCTTTCCCTTGGTTCTACCTTCGGCCAGCCATTTGTCTTTTCCCTCTTTGAGTCCCCTGCGGTAGCCCAGCAGTTCGCTGCCCTCAAGATAAGGCAGCATCTCGTCCTTTGAAATCATATCACTGAAATAACTTTCTATCTGTTCGTCACTGAGGCCGCGGATGCGCATAGCCCCCTCCAACTCTTTGAACCAGGAGGCTTTTGCCGCGGTGGTCCTTGCAAATATACTGAAATTTCTGAATATCCTGCACCATCCGGCGAGCCGGGATGAGAATCCTCGTAATTCATGATGCAGACGACCTTGACCGGCGAGAGTATGTACTTCTTGTCACTGGCCTTCATCTGATCGGTTACAAGCCTTGAGCCGTAATAGAACAGCCTGTCCCGTTGGTCGGAGCGGGAGGTCTTCTGCATCTCGCACAGGAAAGTCCTGCCAAAAGAATGATTAATGGTTAAACTTTCAGTTCCGGAGACCGTTCTGGAACACACTCGCAAGATCGGAATAGTAAACGTAAAAAATGAAAAGAAACATAAATATTGTTCGAAGAAACCACCGCATCTCGTTAAAGGAACACGATTGTTCGGGGAAGTCACGTCAGGGGAACACGTTTGGGGCTTAAAAAGTTGGAACGAGATGTGGAATGTCGCTACCTTTGCGTTGATTAGCGACATGTGCCGATGACGGGACGTCGGCGGAGTGTTAAGGAAAATGAACCTGTTATCCGATTAAAATTCTAATGATATTAAACATTATGGATCATAGATACTTAAGTCGTTGGCTGGCATGTGCCATGCTGATTCTGTCGTGTGTCGAATGCGGTGAGCGGGAACCGCTTCAAGAGAAGACAACCGGTGGGTTTCCGGAGGATCATGTCATTCGTGTCAGCACGGAAGTGGTCCCGGCGACCAAGGGCTACCACATCACGGACAACATCACCGAGTTTGACCTGATGGTGACTGACAATACCAATGCAAACCCAAAATATTCATTCGCGAATACAAGATTCTCGAAATTTGCTTCCGGTGAATGGATCCCTGATGAGACTCGGTTGTGGGGTGGCGCGGGTGACAAAGTTGACATATGTGCCGTAGCTCCTTGCTTTAGTGAGCGCGACAAGTGGAAGATTAATTCCTTCTTTAGGCAGGATTCCGATTACATGTGTGAGATTGAGAGCAATCAGAGTGAGGGGAGCAAAAATTCGGACTACCTTAGTTTTACGGTCTCCGCTAATGTGAAAGATTGCCTGACTGATGGCAAACTGAAGATTCAGTTCGTGCACATGCTCAGCCTTGTGCGTGTCACGTTCAAACTTGGTACGGAGTTCAACAATACGGGTGTTCCACAGTCGAATATCATAAGTGATGTTGTTATTTCAGGAACCAATCGTTCGTTTTTGATGAAAGCTGGAACTAATGAAGACAAATTGACTGCAATGAACAATACCGAAGCTACAGCTTCTGATGTGAAGCCATATTATACCGAATGGCATTCAGCTGCGGACAAGAATGGCAGCTGCACTTCGGTCTATGAGTGCATCCTCGTGCCGCAGAGCGTGGCGGCTGGTGGGCTCAAGATCAGCTTCAAGGCTGACGGCAAGGCTTACGAGTGGATAGCTTCGAACGACTTGACGTTCTTCCAAAATACAGTCCATTCCCTCACCCTCAAGGTGGGTAAGGACGTGGTGCTTGCCGGTGGCTTCACCACCGATGCGTGGACGGAAACGGACGGAGGAAAATTGGAAACTGAATAAAGGGGAAAAGATATGAAGATCAATATAATACCCATATTTGCGCCTCTCGCGTCAGCCGCGCTTCTCGCCGGCTGCGCCAAGACTACCTCTTTGGAGCGCATCTGCTCTTCCGACCCGGATGCGGTCCGCATAGAAGCCTCTGTCGGTGCGCTGACCAAGACCAGTCCAGACGGAAAAGAGGCTGATCCGTCCCAGTTTCTCCCAAATGATGAAATTGCTGTCTCTGCAGAGTACATTAATACTGGTCAGGTGGAGAAGACTGTGACGTACAGGTTTGATGGATATGTTTGGAATCCTGTGCTTGCATCCGACTATCTCGTCTGGAAGATGCCTTATGGTTACAGAGCCTGGTACCCGGCTTCTGCAAAGGACGGTTTCACCCTGCCGACCGATCAGCGTAGGTCAAATGGTTCGCAGGCAACGGCAGGAAATTTCGCGAAAGCGGATTTTATGACTGGGGTATATGTTTGCGATAGCTATAATAGGATTCCATCAGACCATAAGCTCAAGCTCGTGATGAACCGAAAGATGGCTCTTTCACAGTCAATGTGAATAAGACCAGGCTCAATAGTGAGTTCGCCGGGAAGGACATTTATATGATCAGAGTGGAAAGCATCCAGTCCGGCCATAGTGTTGTCGATAATCGAGGTAGAGGGAGCGGAGATGCCGTGGATGTGATTCCGGGTCCGTATGACTCAGCCTATAAGAATGAGGAGGGTAAAGGTGATTATCACGCCATCGTTGTTCCTTGTGGTGGAGATGATTCTGCTGTATTTTTGAAAGTGACTGTCTCTTGGAAAAATGATGATCATCCCTTTGGTGAGACAACACCATTTTTCGTCACCGGTCGTCCCGCGTTCGAGGCTGGCAAGCGCTACATCTACAATCTCACCATCGGTAAGGATAAGGTTGAACTCGGTGATGTCACCGTCGCAGACTGGGGCGACAATGTTGACCTTGGTGGAGGCAATGATGAATATGAGGCCGGTAAGCTGTCTGACCCGATCAGCATGACCGACCTGCGCTCGCGGCTCAAGGCATGGAATGAGGCCAATCCTTCTGCTCAGAAGTCGCTTGCTGATATGATAACGAAAGAGCTGCTTGACGAGTTCCTAAGCGGAAACGGAGAACTGATTATCTCCGGAGAGTTTGATAATAGCGGCGTTGACTATTATGTCGGGATGTCAGAGACTTATCATACATGGATAAGCCTTGGCTTGATAGTTGATGATTTGCAGCTTTTACCTGAGCGCATCCACCTGCTTGGAAGTCAACCCCGTGACGCTCACAATCTGCTCAACCGGCATCCCGATCCCCAACAACGCCTTTGCCACCTCAGCCTTACCCTCAGCTCTGCCTTCAGTCAGCCATTTGTCTTTGCCCTCCCGAAGCCCCCTTCGGTAGCCCTGCAACTCGCTGCCCTCGAGATAAGGCAGCATCTCGTCCTTTGAAATCATATCGCTGAAATAACTTTCTATCTGCTCGTCATTAAGGCCACGAATGCGCATCGCCCCCTCCAACTCCCTGAACCAAGCCCCTTTCGCCACCGTAGTCCTTGCAAACTTACATAAAAATCTGCGATTTTTACGCCCGTCACATAAGAAAGAAACCGTTTTTTAGAGGAAATATACTGAAATTTCTGAATATCCTGCACCATCCAGCGACCGGGCTGTCATATTCCTCAGCGTAGCGCATGATCCTCGGCAGTTCCAGAAGATGAAACGTCATCTGGTCACCGAACGGCTCACCGGTCTCAATCTCCAAGGTGTGCTGCAGGAGAGGTGTGCCAACAGTGTTAAAATCATCGATTTGAGTACCATGTCCATTATGGTGTGACAAAACCGATTTTAGCCATAGAGAAAGATTTGTGTGAATGACGAAAATAGAGTATATTTACATATTATATTGTTGAATAAGGCCTTATATGGAAAATATTATATATTCGATTAGTTATGATTTGAAGCAGCCGGGACGTAACTATTCCGATTTGTACGATGCGATTAAAGAACTGGATTCGAGTTGCCAACATCCGCTTGACTCTAATTGGTTCGTCCGGTCTGACATGACTGCAGATCAGATATATAAGCATTTAAGACCCCATATTGCTGATAATGACTTGTTGTTTGTCACTGCCATAGACCTATCAAATAAACAAGGTTGGATGGTTCGTACTTTCTGGAATTGGATAAAAGGTGGAGTAGAATGATAACGGGATTAAAACTTAATAATTTTAAATGCTTTGGCGATGAAACTGAATTTCGGTTTTCGAGGTTTAATGTATTATATGGTAAGAATGGACGTGGAAAGTCAACGGCTATTCAGTCTTTGTTGTTATTAAGTCAAAATGTTAAAGGAAAGGATTCTTTGGTTAACTTGTCATTGAGGGGAACGTATGTAGATTTGGGAAGTTTTCGAGATGTAGTGAATAGGTACAAAGGGAACGATTTGCCTATAAAATTTGAGATTGTTTCGGATACAGATGAAAATTTGAAGTTGTTGTATGGTGTCTCAACAGTAGGACCTACAATGATTCATCTTGATGATGTTTGGAGTGGAGACACTCACATGATTTCAAGTGTTGGTACGGAAGATGAAGATTCCCTTGACATAATGAACTCTACCGCAATGTCCGATATCAAGATATTGGAGACATTTAGACAGTTGCGGTATGTTTCTGCAGGACGTCGTGGTCCTGTTAATTATGAGGAAAGAAATGATGATTTCGTTAAGGATGATATAGGCGTGGCCGGTGAGCGATTGATTAATGCGTTGTCTAAGTGTGACAAATCTTTTCTGGAGGATTTTCAGGAAGCATTGTCATTTATTCTTTCCGGTGCGACAGTAAAATTGTCTGAAGACAAAAATGTTGATCACATAGATTTGCTGTTGGATTCCAGTGATGATTCACTTGGCTTTAAGCCTTCGAATGTCGGATTTGGATACAGTTTTGTGTTGCCGATCATCTATCAGATCCTTTCATCGGAAGCGAATACGACCATTATTGTTGAGAATCCAGAGGCACATCTTTATCCAGGTGCTCAATCCAGACTTGTTGAATGGATGGTGTCAGTTGCCGGCAGAAAAAATTTACAGATAATCCTTGAGACACATAGTGATCACATAATAAATGGATTAAGGATATCCGTAAAAAAGAAGAATTTGAATCGTGGTGATGTCATGATACAATTTGTTGACAGGCTATCAGACCATGATACTCCCATGGTTCATATAATCAAGATGGATCATAATGGTACTTTGAGTGAAAATCCGACGGATTTTATGGATGAGTGGACAAAACAGATGTTGGAGTTGTTGTGATGGATGTCTTCTTTAACGAATTGTCGGTTCCTTTAATGAGGGATTTGAACAATCTTGACATATTGATAGAAAAATATGCGCAAGTGATAAAAGAGGCTAAGTTGCAGGGCTTCAATATGGTTCGTTATGAAAATGGTGTAGGGTCAATAATGTTAAGTGATGAATATTCATTGTCTCAGTACTTATATGACCACCAAGCATTACCATCTGTAAATATCTTGTTGACTACTCAAGCGAAGCCTTATATTCCTGATGGAGATGTGGCGGAGGAGTCATATATTCTTAATGATTATTCTGTTGAGTTGAATGGCAGACAGGTGATATCGGAAGGGTTTACCGCTGCTGCAATCAATGGAAGTATAGCGATTGGGTTTGAGAATCTGGAATGGGCCTCTAATTCCTATTCTGTCATAGAAAAAAATGAAAAAAATGTTAGAGAAATCAAGGTGTTGTATGCGTACGACACAAATTTCTTTACTTTGGATATATTTCAATCTTGGGCGGATCGTTTTTTGCCTCCAACATTAATCTCTTCAGAGTTGCTTCCCTCTGAGAAGAAGATTCATTTGAGCCAGCATCACGGCTATGATGTACTGATGAGGTTTGCAAAACGTATTCGACAGGAGATTTATGTGAACGAGATATTGAACTCTATTGACCGTGATTCTAACAAAAATCAATTTGCCAGATGTATTCAAGGTTCAAATATCATAGAAATCACTTTGCTAAGGAATGATTATTACGGTATGGCGATTTCAACAACTGCTCGAAATGATAGAGAATTGAGGTATATTGCTAAGTTGATTACAGAAAAATATAACTAGCTAACGGAATGTCGCCTGGATTTAGCACAAATAGCAGATTTCAGGAACGTTCTATTGATTCAATAGATTGATATAATAAAAAACCGGACAGCTTAAACACAAGCCATCCGGTGGGTTTGGAAACAATCCGCTGAAACGTAAAGCCTTGCGCTGAATGGTACAAGGTTGGATTTCAGTGAATATAGCTGTTGTTGTCTTACACTCTCTGGCCGTAGGAACGGTCGGTGGTGTTGACGGTGATCTTGTCACCCTGATTGATGAACAGAGGGACCATGATCTTGGCTCCGGTCTCAAGGGTGCACTCCTTCAAAGCGCTGGTGGAGGCGGTGTTGCCCTTCACGGCCGGCTCGGTGTAGGTCACCTCAAGGGTAACGTACGTAGGAAGCTCGCAGGTGAGGCACTTCTCCTCGGGTTCAACGACGAACATCATCTCGACGTGCTGGCCTTCCTTCATGAGGTCAGAGTTCTCGACAACGTCGTGGGGCAGGTGGATCTGCTCGTAGGTCTCCTCGTGCATGAAGTTGAATCCGTCCTCGTCAGAATAGAGGAACTGGTAAGGACGTCTCTCGACGTTGATGACATCGATCTTCATACCCGCTGTGAAGGTGTTCTCAAGGATCCTTCCGTTCTCAAGGTTACGAAGCTTTGTCTTTACGAATGCCGGGCCTTTTCCTGGCTTGACGTGCTGGAAATAGACTACCT
>OCLD01000004.1_pt1 | contig 54237 bp, 38 predicted proteins | sample 1495911 | NCBI WGS metagenome assembly OCLD01 (sample SAMN03418271, study PRJEB22391) | human gut metagenome | biome: human-gut; feature: organic feature; material: feces | host: Homo sapiens | place: Tanzania | collected 2013-01
GTTTTGTGACCGTGAGCAGCACGGCCGGTTTCCCGTCGTTGGAGGCTACGCCCAGCACCGGGGTCTTCGGTCCGATGCGCACATCGGCCACAGCGTCCAGCGTTATAGGCAGTCCATTCTCCGAGGTCTTCACCACAGCCTTTTTCAGTTCGTCTATATCGTTGGTGGACAGAAGGCCACGGACGATATATTCATTGCCATATTCATAGAGAGTGCCGCCGGAGGCATTCTGGTTCATTCCTTTGACGGCGTAGATGACCTCGTCCATCGACACACCGTGGCGGCGCATCTTGCCAGGATCCATCAGAATTTGATATTCCTTGATGTCGCCTCCCATCACCGCGACCTGTGCCACTCCACCGGTAGAGAGGAGCCTTGGCCTGATCGACCAGTCGGCGATAGTGCGGAGATCCTGCATCGAAGTCGTGTCGGCGGTCAGGCCGATGATCATCAGCTCGCCGAGGATGGAGGCCTGAGGCCCGAGCGTAGGGTTGCCGACATTCTCGGGAAGATCCGCCCCGACCATCGCTATTTTCTCGGAGACAATCTGTCTGGCTTTGTAAATGTCTGTTCCCCAGTCGAATTCGATGTTGACGATGGAGAATCCCGTGGCTGAGGAAGAACGTACACGGCGCACGTTGGTCGCACCGTTGACGGCGGTCTCGATAGGGAAGGTCACCAGCCTTTCTACCTCTTCGGGAGCCATTCCCTCGGCCTCTGTCATCACAACGACTGTCGGCGCGTTCAGGTCAGGGAACACGTCCACCTCAGTGTGCATCGTTGAATATATTCCCGCAACCAGGCAGAGAGCGGCGATCACGAGAATCACCATCCGGTTGTTGAGCGAGAATCGGATGATCCCGTTCAGCAGTCCGTTTTCGTGTTTGAGCTGTTCCATAGGCCTAATGACTGTGTGTGTGACCTGCCGGAACGGCTGTTACCGAAGCGAGCTTCACCTGCACGGCTCCTGTGGCGACAACCACCTCGCCTTCGTTCAGGCCGCTCTTGACAAGGACTCTCTGCCCGTCCGACTGGCCGAGCCTTACCTCGCGCTTCGTGAAGCAGGTCTCGTCCTCCTGGACAAAGACGTAGTTGATTCCCTGATCCTCAACAACTGCGCTTACCGGCACGCTGATTGACTTTGAGGATGCGGATGATTTCAGGAATACATCGACGTAGGAGCCGGCGATCAAATCTCCCTTGTTGTCGAATTCGAATGTGACGGGAATATAATAGTCTCCGTCAGAGGCCTTTCCGTAGCCAAGCAGCCGTCCGTTGAGTTCTTTCAGGCTGTAGGCCCGGTCGCTATAGGATGTCGAGAAGTTCGCGTCCTTGACGCCGCTGATCAGTCCATAGTATTTCTCGGACACGTCGGCGCGGAGCCTCAGCCTTCTGTTCTGGCTTACAACTGCGATCGGGGTTCCCGTCTCGACATAGTCGCCTTGGGAGACTGAGAGTTTCTTGATGAATCCGCAAAGTGGGGAAGTGACGCTGACATTTCCGTCCTTTGTCGTTCCGGAAGCCAACGCGTCGTACTCGGCCTTGGCCTGCTCATAGGCCAGTCTGCTCTGATCCAAATGACTTTCGCTGACGATATTGTCCTTGCTGAGCTGGAGGTCGCGCTCATATTCCTTCCTCGTAGCCTCGTAAACAGCTTTGGCCTTTGCCAGCTGGTCTCCACCACCGAGATTCTTGGAGGAGATTGTCGCGATGAGCGAGCCTTTTCCCACAGCCGAACCCTCGGTCAGTCTTCCGAAACTGATGACGCCTGAGGTCTTTGCCACCACAGTCATCTCGTCTCCCATTGCTGAAAGAATCTGGCCGCTTGTGTGGATCACCTCGGCGAAATCCCCGGCGGTCACGGCCTCGGTAGTTATCCCGAACGTCTTCTGTCGCTCAAGGCTCACCACGATCTCGCCGTCGTGTCCCCCGTTGCCGTGATCGTGGCCTTCGTGAGCCTCTGTCTCGTGATTATGTCCTTCGTGTCCGTGGTCATGCCCCTCGTGGCTGTGTCCTTCATGGTCGTGATCGTGTCCGTGGTCATGCCCCTCGTGGCTGTGCCCTTGATGGTCGTGATCGTGTCCATGATCATGCCCCTCGTGAGCCTCCACGCCATGTCCGTGGTCATCTCCTTCGTGATTGGAATGGTTGCCGCATCCTGCCAGAACCGCGCAGAATGCCATCAATAATATTATCGTTTTCTTCATTGTGAATGTTTTTATTGTCTGATTTTGATTGCCATCCACTTACATCAGCCACGAAGGTTATTCCAACCAACGAACCTTTATATTGTGCGTGAAATGTAAGTGCTTGATCAATAATTGAATATGAAACGCTGCCCTCCATTTAGCCGGGCATGATTTCGTAAATTGATGATGTTCAGGAATATACCGTTTCGCGTCACTGCGGACGGAAGCCGCAGTGATGGTCATCCTGAAATCTATGCCACCGTAGGAGGGGCGTTTGGAGCCGCGGAAGAGACAAGCGGCTGTACGACAATAGGTATGAGATCCCCGGAAGCATATTCAAGGACGGCGCTTTCGAGGTTGATGGTCAATAAGTTGGAAAGAATGGCAAGAATAGGGAATATGCAGTCCTCGTCTTCGCCGAAGTCTTGGTGGTCGAGGTGCAGCCTTTCCGACGGGCAGTACTGCTTGTGCGCCACGCAATGGCTTTCGTCCTGATTGTGGTTCGCATCCGAATGGTGCGTGTGCTCGTCGTCGCAGCAACCGTCCATCCCGCAGACCTCCTCCACAATGCAGATCATAGTCTCATGGTGATGATGCGGCAGCACAGTCGCCAGCGTCACCATCATCATCGCCAGAAAGATCGGCACTATGGACAATTTCCTCATCATAAAGTCTTTCAGACAATCCGAATGCGAATTTAGCAATTATTTCTGAATATATGAAATTGTGAGATGGTGGCCGTCAATATATTGGCTGCGGATAATTAATGAATATGTAAGTTTAACTGGTAATAATCCCCTTTGGGTGACTTTGGCTCCCGAAGAGGGAGGGAACCCGCTTTAGCGGGGAGGATCACCCGAAGGGGATTATTGCAGTTGGTAACTATTCTAATTCCTAAAAATATGATTACTTAAGAATATAGGTATATAGGTATTTGGAGCGTAGCGACCGAAGGGGATTCGGGGAATCCTTTCCCCGTGCCCCACCGGGGCTGTCCCGTAGGGACTGGGGGTTGGATGAATCGTGCGCGAAGCGCGTAGCGACCGAAGGGGATTCGGGGAATCCTTTCCCCGTGCCCCACCGGGGCTGTCCCGTAGGGACTGGGAGTGAAGTATATCTCAGTTACTTGGAACTGAGATATTCATCAATCGCCGCCGCTGCCTTGCGCCCCGCACCCATCGCGAGGATCACTGTCGCGGCACCGGTGACGGCATCACCGCCGGCGAATATGCCCTCTCTGGTCGTGCGGCCTTCGGCATCAGCCTCAAGCCCGCCACGACGTGTGGCCTGAAGTCCCTTCGTCGTGTTGACGATCAACGGATTCGGAGCAGTTCCAAGAGCCATGATCACGGTCTCGGTCGGGATCTCGAACTCGGATCCCGGAATCGGGACAGGGGAGCGGCGACCGCTCGCGTCAGGCTCGCCAAGTTCCATTCTGATGCACTTGATCGCCCTTACCCAGCCTTTCTCGTCACCGAGGATCTCTACCGGGTTGGTAAGCATCTGGAAGTCGATGCCCTCCTCTTTGGCGTGATGTACCTCCTCCTTTCTTGCAGGAAGCTCGTTCTCGGTACGACGATAGACAATCGTCGTGTCGGCGCCTAACCTCAAGGCTGTCCTTGCGGCATCCATAGCCACGTTACCTCCGCCGACAACGCAGCATTTTCTGCCAGCGTGGATCGGGGTCAGGTAGTCCTCGCGGAAAGCCTTCATAAGGTTGTTTCTCGTCAGGAACTCATTGGCGGAGAAAACCCCGTTGAGATTCTCACCAGGAATGCCCATGAATTTCGGCAGACCGGCTCCCGTGCCGACAAACACAGCCTTGAAGCCTTCCTTGTCCATCAGCTGGTCGATGGTGACCGTCCTTCCGACAATAACATCGGTCTCTATTTTGACTCCGAGCGCCTTGACAGCGTCGATCTCGCGCTTGAGAACGGTGTCCTTGGGAAGCCTGAACTCCGGGATGCCATATTCCAACACACCGCCGGCCTTGTGGAGGGCTTCGAAGATCGTGACATCGTAGCCTTTCTTGGCGAGGTCGGAGGCGCAGGCCAGGCCTGCAGGGCCGGAACCGATTATTGCGACTTTGGCCGGGTTCTTAGCTTGCCGAAGTGTCGTGGTTGCTTCGGTTGACTCTGTCCCTTCGACAGGCTCGGTGACCGGAGTGGACACTGAGCTTGTCGAAGTGTCGATGCATTCGGCAGCGGTGTGGTCAGCCACAAACCTTTCCAGCTTTCCGATGGCCACCGGCTCACCCTTGACACCGAGGATGCAGCTGCCCTCGCACTGGCTCTCCTGCGGGCAGACACGTCCGCAGACGGCCGGTAGGGAGGAGTCCTCGGCGATGATGGCGGCGGCTCCGGCGATGTCAACTGCGGCCACCTTGGCGATGAATTCAGGAATCTTCACGCTGACAGGGCAGGCCTGCACACAGCGGGGATTCTTGCAATGGAGACAGCGTAAGGCCTCTGTCGTGGCTTCCTCAAGGTTGTAGCCGTAGCAGACCTCTTCGAAATTATGCGCGCGTACCTTCGGATCCTGCTCGCGTACCGGTACTCTTGGTATTCTCTGTGCCATTATATTCCCATTTTAGATTTAACCTCCGTCTCCTCGGACCTGTACTGTCCGAGACGCCTCATGGCCTCGTCGAAATCAACGTCATAGCCGTTGAACTCAGGACCGTCCACGCATGCGAACTTCACTTTTCCGGCCACGGTCACGCGGCATGCACCGCACATCCCCGTGCCGTCCACCATCAGCATGTTCAGGCTCACGTCCTCAGGGATGCCGAGTTTCTTGCAGGTCAGGGTGCAGAACTTCATCATGATCATAGGGCCGATTGACACTGCCTGGGTATATTCCTTACCCTCATTGACCAGTTTCTCAAGCAGGCCGGTGACCATTCCGTGGAATCCTTCCGAACCGTCGTCAGTGCAAAGGTAGAGGTTGTCACAGGCGGAGGCCAGCTCTTCCTTGTAGATAAGAAGATCCTTGGTCTTCGCTCCGATGATGACATCGACCGCTATGCCTCTCTCGTGCAGCCATTTAGCCTGAGGGTAGACCGGAGCGGTGCCGACACCGCCGGCGATGAATATGTACCTTTGGCCTTTCAGCTCCTCATCCGTCTTGTCAACGAAGGCGGAAGGGTTGCCCAGAGGCCCCACGACATCACGGAAGAACTCGCCCTCGGCCTTGGAGATGATCGCGGCCGATGACGCTCCTATGAGCTGGGTGACGATGGTCACCGTGCCGTTCTCCCTGTCGTAGTCACTGATGGTAAGTGGTATGCGTTCGCCCTTTTCGTCGGAGCGGACAATCAGGAACTGCCCAGGTTTGGCGGCCTCGGCAATCCTTGGAGCCGACACCACCATCTTGCAGATGTTTGGAGTCAGCATCACTCTTTCAAGAATCTTGAACATAAGCTATCTAAAAATAGTGTTATTAAATGTAGCGGGCAAATGTAGGAAATTAAGTCGATATTCCAAATTATTCCCGAATATATGATGCAGGATCGCGCCCGATTGTCCGGTTTTGTGCTCTTTCTGTTGATTTGCCATAATTTAGTAAGCGTTAAAAAATAAGTTGAACTAAATCTGTGTCAGATTTATGAGGATAGATTTCTTTTGGAAGAAGGAGTGTGCCGGTGGCACATGACTGATGAGAAAAGAAATATAGACCATAAAGATATACAAATTGTTCAAGTTATTTTTTAATGGTTATTTAGCTTCGGAAATGTGTGTTTTGAAGGATTTTAATTGTATATTCGCAGAATTCGGGATGAGTGCCGAAAGGTACGATGTCCGTGACGATAAATGACACATTGATATGGCTAAGAAATCTACCTTCAAGTCCAATTGGCCGAAGTACCTTCTCCAGTGGGGAGTGCTGGCACTGCTGGTTTTCTTCTTGAGCGGACTCGCTTCGCTCGTGTTCACTGACATGAATGCTCCGGATCCGGAAAAATACTGTCCTTTCGGCGGCCTGGAGGCATTGGGAACCTATTTCGCCAACGGTTCATTGCCTTGCTCGATGACAAGCATGCAGATCGCGATGGGTGTTGTCCTCGCGGCGGCAGTCGTGCTTCTCGGCAAGCTGTTCTGCGGCTATCTTTGTCCCGTCGGAACGGTGGAGGATCTTCTGAAGAAACTCAGGCAGGCCATCGGGTTCAACGCCTTCAACATCAATGAGCGCAGTGTCGCCGACAAGGTGCTGAGGATCGTGAAGTACGTGCTTCTGTTCATCACCTTCTACATGACATTGACCGCAAGCGAGCTCTTCTGCAAGAATTTCGACCCGTACTACGCCACGGCCACGGGATTCAAGGGTGAGATCACGCTTTGGATGTCCGTCGCCGCTTTGGCGCTTGTGCTTATCCCCGGTCTTTTTGTGGACAGGTTCTGGTGCAAGTACATCTGCCCGCTCGGAGCGATCTGCAACTCCCTCAAATTCTGGGTGTGGATGGTCGTGCTGGTGGGTGTGTGGTGGATTCTTGGCCTTCTCGGACTACAGCTGCCTTGGGTCTGGCTGCTTGGAGCCATGTGTCTGCTCGGTTACCTGCTGGAGATCCTTTGCGGAAGGCCAAAGCCGCAGCTGCTCGGCGTGGTTATCGACAACGGCAAATGCAAAGGCAACTGCCGTCTCTGCCAGAAGAACTGTCCTTATAATATTGATGTCCCGTCATTTGAAGGCAAGGTCAATTCTGTTGACTGCACCCTTTGCGGCGAGTGTGTCGCCTCCTGCCCTCTTGGCGCCCTCAGTGTCGGCGTAAGAAAGGAGGTTGATGGAAAACGCTGCAAGTCAGCCAAGTATATTCCTGCGGTACTGACTGTCGTGGCTGTCGCCATAGCGTTCATCATCGGAGGAAAGTTCGAGGTGCCTACAATCGACGAGAAGTGGGGGATAGAACCGGGAATGAAACTGGAGACGGTCAGGATGGAAGGCCTCAAGTCGGTCAAGTGCTTCGGCAGTTCGATGGCCTTCAAGGCCAGGATGGAGAAGGTGGCGGGAGTCCATGGAGTCAGGACATTCGTCGGAAGCCACACGGTCGTGGTCACCTATGACGCCAACGCTATCGACGCCGCGAAGGTCGAGGCTCTGATCTTCGTCCCTTCCAAGTTCAGGGTCAACAGCCTGGAGCCGGAGCAGTACGACTCGCTCAAGTGCGTGACCATCAGGACGGAAAAGATGTTCGACAAACTCGACCTCAACTACCTCGGAATGCAGATGAGACTCACGGAAAAGAAGATATTCGGTCTGGAGTCCATCTACGAGTGCCCTCTCATCGTCAAAGTGTACATGGCGCCTGACGAGGATCTGGACGAGGCGTGGTTTAAGAATATTGTCGAGAAGAAGACCCTTGAGATGCCGGTTCACGGCGGCGGGGTCAAGACGATGGATCTCGGATTCAAGTTTATCCGTTTGGAGAAGGGAAGCACCATGATCTCCACTCCAGACTATCTAAGGATGATGTTCGACCAGTTCGCCGCTGAGTATGCCCGTGAAACCAATCTTGACACGGCCCAGTGGTGGTACGAGATCGTTGACCGCAACTACGAGAAGCCTATCGTGAAGAGAGGAATGCCATTCCTCAGCAACCATCTGTCCTCCCATGAAGGGGTTCTGGGAACATACCTCACCCTTAACGATGATCTGGAGCCATGCATCCGCATACGTTACACGGCTCCGATGACCGAGGCCGCGCTTTTCGAACTGATGACGATGCCGAAATGGACTATCAAGTTCTCGGATGACGACATCCGCGAGGTTGACGCCAAATTGAGTTTCGGAAAACCGGGCCGCAGCATCCCCGTCAAATAAGCGTTCATATTCATAAATAGAGGGTTATTTCTGTTGCCGCTTAATTAGATGAAAGGAATATACATCGCGCTCGCCTTGCTTTTCGCCGCGTCTTTTACAGCCAGGCTTGACGCTCAGATCGCCATATCTGAAGATATGTTCGGACGCACTTCATTCACGGTGAAGGCGCAGGTCCTTGACTCGCTGACGCGGGAGCCTATCGCGTTTGCTTCGGCGTATCTCAGGCATCCTAAGGACACGGTCATCACCAGTTTCGCCCTGACGGACACGCTCGGCAAGGCTGAGTTGAAGAAAGTGGCGAAAGGCGAGCATATGCTTTGCGTTGAATATCTTGGGTATAGGCCTGTCTATCGGAAGATTTATGTCAGAGACAACTATGACGCGAAGACTATTCTAATGCAGCCGGACGACAAGGTGCTGAAGGCGGCGTCTGTCTCGGCTGTCGGGACACCGATGGAGATGAAAGGGGACACCCTCGTCTATAACGCCTCCTCGTTCAGGGTGATGTCCAACGACAACCTTGCGGATCTGCTGAAGAAGATGCCCGGCGTGGAGGTAGGCGAGGACGGAACCGTCAAGGTCAACGGCAAGGAGGTAAGCAAGATCACGGTCGGCGGAAGGACATTCTTCCTTGGTGACAACAAGGCTACTCTCGACAACCTGCCGGCCAAGATTGTGGACAAGGTAAAGGTCATTGACAAGGAATCGGAATCCGCAGAGTTCACCGGCATAAAAGGTGAAAAGGAGAAGGTGATGGATGTGGAGTTGAAGGAGGAGTATAAGAGCGGGTGGTTCGGCAACGCGAAGCTGTCCGGGGGAACGACCGCTTACGGCAAGGACGGCAACGGCTTCAAGGAAAAAAAGGATCTGCTCTTCAGCGGCTCGGCTATGGTCTCGGCCTACGGAGAGAAGAATCAGGTCACGAGCATCGCCAGCGGGTATAATTTTATGGCTCCGGGATCCGGGATGTTTGTTATGTATGACGGTAACGAGAGCGAGATTCCGTCATTGCCGTACAATGGAATGCACAAGAGATGGCAGGTGGGAACGAATCTGAACTCCGATGCCATAAAAGGCTTCACCACAGATGCTTCCGTTGTTTATTCATCGGAGAACGCAGACAAACATTCGAGGACAGACCGGACATCGTTCAAGGAGGATGGAGACCTTTTTGACACTTCGGACGAGATAGAGAACGGCAATCTGGACAAGTTCACAGTACGTGCCGAGTTCAAAAAGAAAAACAGGAAGAAGACATCGCTTTACTTTGAACCATCCTTCTCTTGGTATGATTATGACTTAAACTCCACCGGTAACACACATTCACTTATGGAAGGTGAGGAGAGAAACCGTTCGGTGTCAAACTCACTCTCAAAGAAGAGTGGAATCTCCACCGGAGGTGATTTGAGCGTCGGGATCAAGAAGCTTGGCAAGGACAGACGGGCGATAACCCTTGATATAGACTACACTTTGAGTGCGAACGACGGAAAATCAACCGAATATTCAAAAACAACGTTCGCCTCTTCTGGCAACGAGGACATCCGTGACCTGACCTACGACAATAACGGCAGCTACAGCGGCATAAGCGGTTCGGTCAACTACGTCGAGCCGTTCGGAAAGAACTGGGCCTTGGCGGCTACGGTTAGCTCACGCTATAGTGTAAGGAAGTCAACCAGTGACGCGTCCAATGCTGACGGATCGGCCAACGACTACTACTCGTCCGTGTCGGACAACTACTATTTCTCCAATGAGGGGCAGATTCTGGCTCAGTACAACAAGGGAAAGACCAACGTGCAGTTCGGTGGTCAGGCAAGGCTCTACAAGAACGAGAACTACGCCCGCTCTTTCGGGCTTGACACCAAGACAGGGGTTGACGAGTGGCAGACAACGCTTTCGCCTTTCGTGAACGTGAGATATTCCGACAAGAACAACAATGTGTATTTCAGACTGTCCAGCAGAACGGCCAGGCCTTCTTCCGCCAGCATTGTGCCGACTTTCAATATTGTCAATCCTACAAGGATCACGGCAGGAAACATCTACCTTAAACCTGTCACTACCGAATATCTAAGTACTTCATATAGAGGTACGTGGGGAAAAGTGCGTTTTAACGGTTGGTTGTTCGGAGATTATTCGTCAAATTCACAAGTGTCCGCCATTTGGTTTGATGAGAACAGCATAAGGTACTCGATACCTGTGAACACGAAGAAACCTTCCTACAATTACAGTACGGACTTCAACTTCTTCACTCCGTTGTCCAAAGATAGCAAACTGCAATTCTCCGTCAGTGGAGGATTGACGGCGGGCCGATCAGTAAGTTACCAAAGCAAAGGCACACTTGATGGAATTGACCTGGACTCTTTTGACTACACGGCGTTTATGGGAAATTTCTGGGGTGACGCTACCGGGGACCGCTTCTACTCAGGTCTAAGTGGATTTCAGGAAAGCTCGACACGAACAATCAGAACGAATATATCTATGTCGTTTACCTTGAATTTGGATCGTTTTTATCTGAATCTCGCGCCGGTGGTCAACAATTCAAGATCAAGATACTCTCTGGATTCAAAAGCGAACACAAACTATTGGGAGACATTCTTGAATATTCGCCCATCCTACACATCACCTCACGAATTTGAGTTTCAGTCGGAGTTTGCCTATGTGATCCAAAGAGGTTATGGTTCTGGGTATGACGATGATTATGTACGCTGGAACCTTAGTGTCGGAAAGAACATAAAGTCTTTCAACATCACACTCACAGCACAGGACTTGCTCGACAGCGCAAAATCTCTCAGGCGCACCGTCCAGGATGACTACGTCCAGAACTCCTACACGAATGTGCTCGGCCGCAGGATCATCCTCTCCTTCACATGGAACTTCGGCAAGATGGACGCCTCCAAGAGCGGAGCGGCCCAGAATGCCATGTGGAATATGGCATACTAAAGCAGATGCCCCAGGAAGCGCGCCTTCTCGGAATCTGACATACCACGCCTGCGGGCATATTCATCAATCGCCTTCTGGCTGACGCGGCGGATTTCAGGATAGGTGGCCTCCGGATGAATGAATATGAGTCCGCAGATGCTGGCGTCCGGAATCATAGCGCAACTGTCCAGCAGCGTGATGCCAAGCCTCTCTGATTCAGGCAGCAACCTAAGGACATCCCGCTTCAGCGTGTGGTCCGGGCAACTTGAATACCCCGCCGCAGGCTTGATGACCTTCGCCCCGCTGAACTCTGATGGCAATTCTTTATGAATATGCCTGCTCAGCCATTCTGACGCCGCCTCCGCGAGAGTCAGCCGTACTGCCCTGGCCAACATCGGCCCGTATTCCGTGCTGCAGGCCGGGCAGTCACAGCCGGACGGATGCGATTCGGTGTGCACAGAGATCGCGAACATCCCCATCGGGGACTCGAACCCATATTCCTGAGGTGGAACGAAATCGGCCAGCGACCGTCCGCCTTCCTGCCGGAACATCGGCAGCCGGAAATCTTTAGAGACAATGTCGTCCCCTTCGCTATGACATCCGTCAAACCTTGCCGAAATGGTTATCCGACAAGCGTTTCCGTTCTTTAGTCTATCAATTTCCTTATGTGCGTCGGCACTGAGTTTCCTCAGTTCGTCGTGTCCTGTTCCACTTTTTATTCCCCAGATCGCAGCGAACATATTCCAGTCAAAGAACGGCTCCACTTCCTCAATGCCGAGCCTCTTCCCCGATATGTTCCCGAATGGTTCCCCCTTAATGAAACTGAAGGCCGGGAACGGTTCGACGGGCTTGTGACCGGCCTTTTTCTGTGAAGACTGTGCATAAAGTTCACGAAGATGCTCTTGCTTTTTATGCTCCGCGGCCTCCGTACCTTCTCTGTCCGTGATAAGCTGGTTTGCAAGCACCGCGCTTGCGGATGCGTCCTGGCCATAGAACACATGCCCGTAAAGGGGCGCCAGCCTGACAGCTGTGTGGAGCGCCGACGCAGCGGCTCCACCCACAAGCAGGGGAGTGTCCATCCCCCTGGCTGTCATCTCCTTGCAGATCTCCTCCATCTGGTAGAGCGAGGGCGTTATCAGCCCGCTGACCCCGATAAGGTCCGCAGAGCACTCCGCCGCCTTCTCCAGAATCGTCTCCTTAGGCACCATCACCCCAAGATCCACGATTTCGAAGCCGTTGCAACTCAGCACGATCTCCGTGATGTTCTTCCCGATGTCGTGCACGTCCCCCTTGACGGTAGCGAACACGATCCGAGGCTTTTTCACCTCCGACTCTCCGCCCCTCTCCTCAATGTAAGGTTGCAGCAGAGCCACCGCATTCTTCATAGTCTTGGCCGACTTTACCACCTGAGGCAGGAACATCTTTCCCGCCCCGAACAATTCCCCGACCCGGGACATCCCGCTCATCAGCGGCCCGTCGATGATCTCCACCGGTTTATCGTACAGGGTCAAGCACTCATTGATGTCCCTCTCCAGTCCAGACGAATCCCCTTTGACTAACGCCCGAACCAGTCTCTCCTCCACAGCCGCTTCGACAGGCTCAGCGACCGAAGAAATATTACTTGATTCCGCTCCCGTCAGCGCGCCCCCTGATGCCGCGAGGCGACCATTCTCCCGGACAGGGCGCGCAGCGCAGGTCGCCTCCGGCCCTTCGGGGCGCTCGCTGACCCCACCAGAAATGTTGCCCCCACCAGCATCCTTTTCCGACAAAATCCTCGAAGCCTTCTCAATCAACCGATCCGTAGCCTCAGCATCCGAATCCAGAATCACATCCTCCACACACTTAAGCAACCCCGGCTCAATCTCATCATAAACCCGCAACATCCCCGGATTCACAATCCCCATATCAAGCCCCGCCGAAATAGCATGGTAAAGAAACACCGAATGCATGGCTTCACGTACAGTATTGTTCCCACGGAAAGAAAACGAAAGATTTGAAATACCTCCCGAAGTCCGACACCCCGGCAGATTCCCCTTGATCCACCGCACCGCCTCAATGAAATCTATACCGTACCTCGAATGCTCCGGAATCCCCGTCCCCACAGGCAGCACATTCACATCGAAAATGATGTCATACGGACGAACCCCGACTTTGGAAGTCAGCAATGAATATGCCCGCCGGCAGATCTCCACCTTCCTGTCGTAAGTCGTGGCCTGCCCCTCCTCGTCAAACGCTATCACGATGATGGCCGCACCCAACGCCTTGATCTCCCGAGCTTTCTCAATGAATGTTTCCTCTCCTTCTTTAAGTGATATGGAGTTCACGATGCATTTCCCTTGGGCGTTCTTAAGCCCCGTCACCAACGTCTCCCAATGCGAGGAATCAATCATTATCGCGGCCTTCGCCACAGCCGGATCATTGGACACGTAACGCATGAACTTTTCCATCTCAAGCCTGGAGTCCAGCATGGCGTCATCCATATTGATGTCGATGATGCCCGCCCCGTTCTCTATCTGCCCCGCGGCTATCTGAAGTCCGGTCTCATAGTCTCCGGCCGCGATCAGTTTCGCGAACTTGCGTGACCCCGCCACATTGGTTCTTTCCCCGACATTCGTGAAATTATTCCTCCTGTCAACGGCGACACTTTCCAAGCCGCTGACATATAGGACGTTGTCCGGCCCCGGAATGGTTCTCGGCGATATTCCTCTGACGGCCTCGGCCACAGCCTTGATGTGCTCAGGAGTTGTTCCGCAGCACCCTCCAACGATATTCACGGAACCTGCCAAGGCCATTTTCCGCACTGATTCTGCCATCTGGGAAGGGGATTCGTCATATTCACCCATCTCGTTCGGCAGTCCGGCGTTAGGGTAGCAGCTGACGGCGCAGGTGGCGAACGACGCAACCTCGGCGATCAGCGGGATCATCTCCTCCGCTCCCAGCGAGCAGTTGAGCCCGAACGACAGTGGCGAGCAATGCTGAACAGAGCGGTAGAATGCCTCCATAGTCTGCCCTGTAAGCGTTCTCCCGCTTCGGTCGCTCATTGACGCTGAGATCATTATAGGAATATCCGATGCTTCAGGAATATGTCTGATCGCATACAATGCCGCCTTTGTGTTGAGGGCATCAAAACAAGTCTCGAACAGCAGCAGATCCACTCCGCCCTTTACGAGTCCTCTGATCTGCACCTCAAAAGCTTCCGCCATTTCGTCAAATGAATATGGACGGAAAATCGGGTCGTTGATGTTCTGGGCAAGGGACAAGGATTTGCTTGTAGGGCCTACGCTTCCGGCCACCCAAATCTTGCGTGGAGCTTCATCGGCGGCTTTGCGGGCTATCCGCGCGGCGGCCTCGGCCATCTGTCCGGCTTTCTCTGACAGATTATATTCAGATTGTGAGATGCTGTTGGCACTGAATGAGTTGGCTGTGATTATATCAGCCCCCGCTTCAACATATTCATTGTGTATCTCACCGATCGTTTCGGGATTGGTGAGGTTGAATGATTCGCTGTTGCCTTGTAGGCCCTTGCGCTGAAGCATCGTACCCATCGCTCCGTCTAGGATGAGGATTCGTTTGGATAGTTCGGTCCTGATGTCGTGCATCGCGTTGGTATATTCATTGATTGTCTAAAAACATTCCCGCAGGATTCCGATGATGTTGGCGGACTTGCCCATCGTGTAGAAGTGAACGCCGGGAACTCCGTGAGCCAGAAGGTCTTTGCATTGAGTGGTGGCCCATTCCTGACCTATTTGATAGACCGCCTGTCTGTCATTCTCGTGGGCGGAGATCTCGCTTGTGAGTTCGAACGGAATGTCGATTGAGAAGGATTCCGGGAGCAGTCTCACTTGCTTTGGAGTTGAGACCGGCTTGAGTCCGGGGATGATCGGGACGGAGATTCCTGCCGCCCTGCATCTGTCCACGAATTTATAGAAGACCTGGTTGTCGAAGAACATCTGGGTTGTGATGTAGTCCGCTCCGGCATCGACCTTGCGCTTGAGGTTCGCGATGTCCTCGTCCATGTTCGCTGCTTCGAAATGCTTCTCAGGGTAGCCTCCGACCCCGATTCTGAAAAAGCCCTCGCATCCGTTCTCCTTTTCGAAACGGCGGATCGCCTCCACAAGTTCGTTGGCGTGGTCATAGCCCCCCGGGACAGGGGAGAAGCGCTTTTCGCCCGTGAGGCAGTCTCCCCTCAGGGCCAGGACATTGGATATTCCCATGAACTTGAAGTCCTGCAGCTGGAACTCGATCTGTTCGGCGGTAAGCCCACCGCAGATGAGGTGGGGCACCACATTGACCTTGAATTCGGACTGGATGGTCCCGCAGACGGCGGTCTCGCTGACGCGGCGGCGGACGAGCCGCTTCCGGTAGCTTCCGTCTGGCTGTTCCTCGTAGGTCACCTCGTCCCTGTGGCAGGTGACGTTAATGTATTGTGGATTGAACTCGATGAACGGCCTTATGTCGCCAAGGAGTTCATCCTTGGTCATCCCTTTAAGGGGAGGTACTATCTCAAGTGATGGGTATTGCTTCATCTGCCTTCTTTCGTTTTGTTTATGTCTGCCGATCAGTCTTCGGCCTTCGGATGTTTGATTTCTACAACGGTCAGGACATCATCGTCAACCTTGAACCGAATATCCATATCATTGAATATCATGCCATAAACCTTTTCCGGATCGTTCTGGTATCTCGGTCTCGGGTCTTGCGCCAACACCTCTTTCAGGGCGGCTACATCGGACTCTGCCCAACCTGGGATGGTCACTTCGACGGGCTCAGTGACCTCATCCGCGAACACGACCTTCAACGGCCTCCATTCCTTGTCATCGACAAATCCCGACACGGCATCCGGATGGCTGTCCGCATAAGTGACGTAAGGCTTTATGTCGTAGATCGGGGTTCCGTCCATCAGATCCGCTCCCAGAACATTGATGACAGGACCTATCGGTTTGCCGTCAGGATCTTTGGCGTCATATTCGATGAATTCTATCCTGACCGATGAAAGCCCGAGTCCGTTAGGCCGGAAAGGGGAGCGGCTGGCGAACACCCCGACCCTCTCGTTGCCGCCCAACCTCGGCGGCCTTACTGTCGCCTGAAAAGCCGCTTTTTCCGGTCGCTGAGCCGCTTTTTCCGGTCGCTGATCCTGCCGAAGCGACTCTGCTGATGTCCGTTGCGCTTCGACAAGCTCAACGGCCGAGTTGGTAGGTTCAGCGACCGAACTTGCGGCCGACCGAGGCTTGTTCCCGGAGAATCCCCAGATCAGCCAGATATATTCAAACCCTTCCAGCCCCCTCACAGCGTCAGCGCTTCGGAACCGAGGCTCGAACACTATCCGGCCTTTAAGCTCAGGAGCCAACCCCGCCTGCCTCGGAATCCCGAACTTGGTCTTGAACGGCGACCGGAACCGGGCCACCGGTTCAATGAACATAGCTGACCTGATCCCACTTGAGGGCTTCCTCGTTCTGCGGTTTGCGTTCATCCGCGGGATGTCCGACGGCTATCAGGCACAGAACGGAATATATTTCCGGAATATTCAGAATCGCCCTTACCTTTTGTTCCGCCGTAACCCCGGCCTCCTTGCTTTCCCTGCCTCTGATGTGGCACCAGCAGGAACCCAGTCCAAGATCTTCGGCCTGATATTGCATAGAAACCGCGGCGATGCTGCAATCCTCAACCCACATTTCCTCCTCCCCTGGCTCTCCAAGCACGGCGATCACCACTGGGGCACCCGCCAGAAACTGTGAACCGGCAGTCCTGATTCCGGCCAAATCCTCGATCTTCTCCTTGTTGTCGGTGACCACGAATCTCCATTTCCTGAGTCCCTTGGCAGTAGGTGACATAAGGGCCGCCCTGAGAATCGTCCTTACATATTCATCGCTCACAGGCTCGCCTGTGTAGATCCTGTGGCTTCTGCGCATCTGCGCAAGTTCCCTGAATGAGTTCATATTCAATTCCTCCTTTACCGCAAATTTACAATTATTATCCGTTATGATGAATATTCAGAACAGAGACTTTTACCGCCGACCATTTATGTCATGGATTGCAAATGAATATATTTTCGAATGTTAAAACGTTTGATTTTTGTTAAAATAATTTAAAAACAGCGTAAAACGTTATAAAATTTGACATAATTGTTGTCTTAATTGAAAAAATGTAATATATTTATGGTCGTAATAAAGCCTTATCATCCGATGGATAACAAGACAAATTCATTAGAAGTCCCTCAAAAGGGAAACATTCTTATAATCAACACGGGGTCCACAACCACGAAGCTGGGCTACTTTTCCGATGGTGTCAGAGTGTTTGACACCAAGCTTGAGCACACCGCCGAGGATGTCGCCAAATACCCGTCCGTGATGGATCAGGCGGACATGCGTCATCAGGCCATCAAGGATTTCATGGCCTCCAAAGGCATTCCGCTTGAGGATGTGGACATCGTTATGGCTCGTGGAGGCCTCATCGTTCCGGTCATCACCGGAGTCTATAACGTGAATCAGGACATGCGTGATGTCCTGAACAGCTGCCGTGACGGAGATCACGCCTGCAACCTCAGCGCTATTCTTGCTGACGATGTCGCCAAGGAAATCAACGAAATCCGTGAGGAAAAAAAGTTGGCTCCACGTTTCGGAAAATGCGTGGCCTACATCGCCGACCCACCAATGGCTGACGAGATGCTGCCGGAGTGCAGGATGGGCGGCATCCCCGAGTTCTCCAGAAAGACCCTGTTCCACGCCCTTAACTCACGGGCGATAGTCAGAAGGTATTTGCGAGAGCACGGCCACAAGACCAATGATGTCACCGTGATTGTCGCTCATATGGGCGGAGGTGCGACCATCTCTCTTCACAGGAACGGCAAGGTGATCGACACCAACCACGGCCTTGGCGGAGACGGCCCTATCACTCCTGAGAGATCCGGCTGCTGCCCGCCGTTCGAGCTTATCGACATGTGCTTCAGCGGAAAGTACACCAAGGAGGAGATCCAGAAGAAGCTCGTGGGACGCGGCGGTGCCGTCGCTTACTTCGGCACAAACAGTATGCTGGATGTCGAGAATATGGCCAATGACGGCAATGAACTGGCTCAAACCTTCCTCAAGGCATACGTTTTGAACATCTGCAAGTACATCGCGGCGATGTCCGCTACCGCTGACGGTAAGATCGACGCCATTCTTCTGACGGGAGGCATAGCACACAGCAAGATGCTGATGGACGCCATCAAGGCGAAGATCGGCTTCATCGCTCCGGTGGAGGTCTTCCCGGGAGAGGACGAGATCAACAGCCTCGCCGAGAACGGCTACATGATCCTTTCCGGCCAGACAAAGGTTCATACATACAATAAGGACAGAATTATTGAAGATTAATTAATACGAATGATGAAGAATATAGATTGGAGCAAGCTGTCTTTCAGCTACACTCAGACCAAGGCATTGGTGTACAGCCGCTGCATTGACGGAAAATGGGAGACCCCTACGGTGACGGAGGACTTCAACATCTGCCTCAGCAGCTTCGCGGGGATATTCCATTACGCCCCTTCCTGCTTCGAGGGATTGAAGGCGTTCCGTGGGGTTGACGGCAGGATCCGGCTTTTCCGCCCGGACCGCAATGCAAAGCGAATGGCTGACAGCGCGACCTATCTGGACATGCCGTACCCATCAGAGGAGATGTTCATCAATATGTGTGTCCAGTGCGTGAAGGAGAACCTTGAATATCTTCCGCCTTACGAGGCGAGCGGTGCCTCCCTCTACCTGCGTCCTGCCCTTATTGGAATAAATCCTCAGTTGGGAATACATTCGGCGCGTGATGTGATGTTCGCCGTGATGTGCTCGCCTGTGGGGACATATTCAGGAGCGAAGAGTCTGACTCCTGGCACCGCTGTTATTTCGAGGAACTACGACCGCGCCTCCACTTTCGGTTCTGGATGCTACAAGCTCGGCGCAAACTATGCGCAGTCGCTTCACGCTTATAACATCGCCCACAACACTGGTTACCGTGAGCTTCTGTTCCTTGATTCCGCCACGAAGACGACCATCGAGGAATTCGGTTCGTCCAACTTCTTCGGCATCAAGGGTAACACTTACGTGACTCCACGTTCCGGCAGCGTGCTTCCTTCCATCACAAACAGCAGCCTTCGTACAGTGGCTGCGGATATGGGAATGGATGTCGAGGTCCGTCCTATAAAGGTTGAAGAACTGGCTGAGTTCGATGAGGTCAACTCTTGCGGAACGGCTGTGGTCATCACTCCTATCTGCTATGTCGATGATAAACCGGCTTTGGAGTGTGAGGACGTGTCACGCCGCTACAGGTTCCCTTCCGGAGACAAGTGCGGAGCGGTCAGCGAGAAACTCTACAACCGCATCATCGGCATCCAGAAAGGACTTGAGGAGGACACCCACAACTGGTGTCTGTTCATCGACTAGGCGATGGTCGGATTAGAGGCAATAGAAAAGATTCTTGTGGAAGGCGGGACTGACGAAGCGATCCGTCTGCTTGATGAATATATCACCTCCGCTCCGGAGCCTTCTGACCGTGCCTACTATCTTCTGGGCAACGCACACAGAAAGAAAGGAGACTGGCAGAAGGCCATCAACAATTATCTGGAGGCCATGGCGATAAATCCTGAAAGCCCGGCGGCCAACGCCTATGCGATAGCGAACGAGATCCTGGATTTCTACAACAAGGATATGTACAATCAATAAACAACAAGGTATTATGGCTAAAATGAAAGGAGCGACCGTGGTCGACACCGAGAGATGCAAGGGCTGCAATCTCTGCGTCGTCGCCTGTCCGCTCGATGTCCTTGCTCTGACGACCAAGGAAGTGAACCGTAAGGGCTACAATTTCGCCCACGAGGTTCTTGCTGACACCTGTACGGGCTGCGCGTCCTGCGCCACTGTCTGCCCGGACGGGTGTATAACCGTTTACCGTCTTAAAACAGTCTAAGCTATGGCAGATCAGGAAATCACATTGATGAAGGGCAATGAGGCCATTGCCCACGCGGCTATCCGCTGTGGTTGCGACGGCTATTTCGGCTATCCGATCACCCCGCAGTCAGAGGTTCTTGAGACTCTGGCCGCAGAGAAGCCTTGGGAGACCACCGGTATGGTCGTCCTTCAGGCTGAGAGCGAGGTCTCGTCGATCAACATGGTCTATGGCGGAGCCTGCACAGGCAAGAGGGTGATGACTTCATCCTCCAGTCCGGGCGTCAGCCTGATGCAGGAGGGGCTGTCCTACATGGCGGGAGCCGAGCTTCCGGCGCTTGTCGTGGATGTCATGCGCGGTGGCCCAGGACTCGGAACCATCCAGCCGAGCCAGGCTGACTATTTCCAGGCCTGCAAGGGCGGCGGTCACGGTGACTATCATCTCATCGTGCTGGCTCCTGCCTCTGTGCAGGAAATGGCCGACTTTGTGGATCTTTCCTTTGAACTGGCGTTCCGTTACCGTAACCCTGCGATGATCCTTGCCGACGGCGCCATCGGGCAGATGATGGAGAAGGTTGTCCTTCCTCCGTTCAAGTCTCGCCGCACCGAGGAGGAGATCATCAAGGAATGCCCTTGGGCCACGACCGGACGTGTCGGAGGAAGAAAGCCGAACATCATCACCTCGCTTGAGCTCCGCTCCGAGGAGATGGAGGTCATCAATCTTCGCATCCAGAAGAAATACAAGGAGATAGAGGAAAAGGAAGTCCGCTACGAGGAATATCTTCTTGAGGATGCTGAATATGCCATCGTGGCTTTCGGCTCAGCGGCACGTATCGCGAAGAAGAGCATCGAGATCGCCCGCAGTCAGGGCATCAAGGTCGGTCTTCTTCGTCCGATAACCCTCTGGCCTTTCCCTACGAAGGAAGTCCAGAAACTCGCCGGAAAGGTGAAGGGAATCCTATCACTGGAGATCAACGCCGGCCAGATGGTCGAGGACATCCGTCTCGCTGTCGAGGGCAAGGTCCCAGTACAGCATTTCGGACGTCTCGGAGGCATCATTCCTGATCCGGACGAGGTAGTGGATGCGATCAAACGTCTGTTCTAAATCTGAAGACACAATGACAAGAGAAGAAATAATCGAGAAAGGACAGGTTGTCTATAAGAAACCTACCTTGCTGAACGACACTCCGATGCATTACTGCCCAGGTTGCAGCCACGGAGTTGTGCACAAGATAGTCTCCGAGGTGATCGAGGAGATGGGAATGACGGACAAGACGATCGCCATCTCTCCTGTGGGCTGCGCCGTGTTCGCCTACAAGTACATTGACGTTGACTGGGAGGAGGCCGCCCACGGTAGGGCTCCGGCACTTGCCAGCGCGACGAAGCGTCTCTGGCCGGACAGGCTCGTGTTCACCTATCAGGGTGACGGAGACCTCGCCTGCATCGGAACAGCCGAGACGATCCACGCCCTGAACAGAGGCGAGAACATCACGATCATATTCATAAACAACGCCATCTACGGAATGACCGGTGGGCAGATGGCTCCGACGACCCTTCTGGGCATGAAGACAGCGACCTGTCCTTACGGCAGGGAAGTGTCGCTTCACGGCTACCCGCTGAAGATCACGGAGATCGCCGCTACACTTGATGGCACCTGCTACGTGACCCGTCAGGCTGTTCACACCGTGGCTGCCATCAACCGCACGAAGAAGGCGATCAGAAAGGCGTTTGAATATTCAATGCAGGGCAAGGGCTCCAACCTCGTCGAGGTTGTGTCCACCTGCAACTCTGGTTGGAAGATGAGCCCGGAGAAGGCCAACAAGTGGATGGAAGAGAATATGTTCGAGTTCTATCATCTTGGAGACCTCAAGGACAAAGGCGTTGAACTTTAAATCGACAAGGGTATGACAGATGAGATAATAATCGCAGGATTCGGAGGACAGGGTGTCCTTTCGATGGGTAAGATTCTGGCTTATGCCGGTCTGATGGAAGGAAAGGAGGTCACCTGGATGCCGGCATACGGTCCGGAGCAGCGTGGCGGTACCGCCAATGTGACCGTAATTGTCAGCGATGATCCGGTTTCCTCCCCGATTCTTTCCAGCTACGACATCGCCATCGTTCTGAACCAGCCTTCGCTGGAAAAGTTCGAGCCAAAGGTGAAGCCGGGTGGAATCATCATCTACGACGGCTATGGAATTTCCGAGCCTCCGACAAGGAAGGACATCAAGGTCTATCGCATCGACGCCATGGACGCAGCCGCCGAGATGAACCTCATCAAGACGTTCAACATGATCGTGCTTGGAGGTCTTTTGAAGATCCGTCCGGTCGTCAAGATCGAAAGCGTGCTTGCCGCCTTGCGGAAAACCCTCCCGGAACGCCACCATCATCTTATTCCTAAGAATGAGGAAGCCATCCGGAAAGGTATGGAAATCATCAAGGAAGTTCAGTAAGCGTTAAAGAATATTTAAGGATTACTCAGTGTAAATCCATGAAGATGGTACGTCGTACGTCCTTTTGAACTTGATTGAGGCTACGCTTTCCGTGCTTATGCTGACGAGCCCGATTCCGCCCTCGACATTGTCAGGGAAGGAGACGGGCTCTGTCAGTGTTGTGTCTCCGTCCAGATAGTCGTAGATGCTTAGCGCTTTCAGATAGTAGTACTCATCCTTTGTGATGCCACGGATTGTCACGCTTAATGTTGTCTCTGATTCCATACGGTTGAAATTCAGGAGTCCGTGCAGCCCGTAGATGATTTCATTGGCGTTCACGTTGAACCCGATGTTGAAAGTTCCGTCGGAGAACTGTCTGTCAGAAAAAACTCTGAAAGTGTTCTCCGAAGCTCCTTCCAAGTCGAGATCCTCGGCAGGGGCTCCATCGTTCAGAATCGGGTCGTTGCCTTTGTCAAGGCGGATGAAACTGTAGCCCTTGGTCTCTTCCCAAGTCATTGCCTCTTCACGCTCACTCGCGTACCTGATCTTTTTGTCGATAACTGAACGTCCGGACAGTATCCGGTAGAAGTTGTCCTCACCGGTGATGTCCTTGCCTTTGACACGGATCCGGTAAATATTGTCGCCATATTGATTCTTTTGGAGCAGAGTGTCGGTTATGCTGAATTCCGGAGCCTTTGGAACAACCACTTCCGAATAGGCCTTGTAGGCTCCGTCATCGGCCTCCGCCTCGATTCTCACGACATCACCTGGCTTGAAACCGGCCTTGAACGAGTATCTGGTCTGGTTGGTCTTGCCGGCGGCGTTGGATCCTGCCGTGTACACATCTTTATGGTGTTCGTCTCTATAGTAGTGGCCGTAGATGTGCAGATCCTCCTTGATGAACAAGTCGTCATCACGGTTGTCAAGTTTTCCGTCAGCCACAAGAACGCCGTTGACATAGCACTTGACCGAACCTGATTTGATTCTCTCGACGCGGTCACTCTTGCTTACCGCCAGATAGACAAGATGCAAGGTGTCGCCAACCGTCATCTGCGAGTTTACTATCAGCTGTGGCTTGATGTCTTTCAGGTTGTAATCAATGTCCTTCGTGCAGGCTCCGAGCAGGACGGAGGCCGCTGCTGTGCATATAATAAGTCCTCTCATCTCTTTAGAAATTATAAGTGTAGCTGAATGACGGGATTATAGGCAGGATCGTGACAGACTTGAGTTTCGCCTTCCTTGTGTAGAGGCTTGATTTTGAATCACCTTTCGTGTCGGCCTTGTAATAGACAAAATTCGGATTCAACCTGTTGTAGGCGTTATAGACTCCGAAGTTCCAGACGCTTTCGCCACGCCTCTTTTTCTTGTGGTAGTTGACTCCGATGTTTAGCCTGTGGCTCGGCGGCAACCTGTAGTTGTTTCGGTGCGGAGCATAGTCAATCTGCGTGAACGTCCCGTCAGGTAGCATCACTATGCTTTCTCTTTCAGGGATGGTCGTCGTGCCTCCGGTCGCGAAAGTCCACACCGCGCTGAGATCCCACTTCTTTCCGAGTTGCTGGTTCACGACAAGAGAGATGTTATGCCTTCTGTCATAGCGGTAAGGAAAGCGTTCTCCGTTGTTGATCAGTCCGTTGGAGAAGACTCTGTCACTTTTGGCCAGAGTGTAGCCCAGCCACCCCGTTGTCTTTCCAATCGTTTTCTGGATGAAGACCTCTACGCCGTACGCCCGTCCGTCACCCATCACGACATTGTCCTCCCATGACTGTGAACTTGCCATAAAGGAGACACCGTCCTTATATTCAAGGACATTGTGCATCTCCTTCCAGTAGCCTTCAACGGAGAATTCCCAACCAGGAAGGCCGTTGTAATAGAGGCCCAATGAATATTGATCCGCTGTCACCGGCTTGATGTTCTTGGTGATAGGCACCCAAAGGTCAATCGGGAGAGTAATCTTCGATGAGGATAACAAGTGGACGTACTGCGACATCCTTGAATATGCCGCCTTGGCGCTGATCCCTTTACCGAAATCAAACTTGGCTGACATCCTCGGTTCAGGAGACCAATAGATCCTACCTCCGGTGTGGAACATCGCGATGTGGATACCCGGGTTGAGTGTCAGCCGTTTGCCTATGGTGAGGTCATCCTCGATGTAGGCTGACAATTCGTGGCCGACACGGTTCTTTTCCTTGTTGTTGGAGTAGGTCGTGTCTGTCAGCATCTGTCCGTAGTGATTCTCTTTCTCAACGGTAGTGTAGGTCTCCGGGATGTAGATGTGGGTTACATATTCACCGCCGAATTTGATGAGGTGCCGGGGTGTCGGGGTGTAGTCGAAGTCGATTTTGGCCGTAAGGTCCTTGATGCCGGAGCCGTAATCGAACTTGTAGAGGCTCTTTGAGTTCTCGTTTTTCTCCGTCGAGTTGTAGCCCATTCTCATCTTGTAGTCTGTGAACGCTACTGTGGCGTTGGAAAAAAGTCTCCCGTTGAAGACATGGTTCCACCTTACGGATGTAAGCAGGTTTCCCCATCTGATGTAGGTTTTGTCGTCGAACTCGGTTTTGTTCTCGATCCCGTCGATGATGACATCGCCTTCATTGTCTTTGTAGTAGAATATGTCTCGTCCATAATAGGCGTTGAGGAACAGCCTGTCCTTGTCGCTGAATTTATGGGTCACCTTGCCGTTGAAGTCAAAGAAATAGTAGTTGGCCGGAATGTTAGTGGCTCTGAATATGCCGTCGAAAAGGAATGTGTGCATTCCTCTCGCGCTGATCGAATATGCCGTCTTTCCTTTGAAGATCGGTCCTTCGAGATGGAACTTGTCACTGAGGACTCCTACTCCGATCGTACCGTGCGTCTCTTGAAGGTTTCCGTCATTTGTCCTTACATCTATGATGCTGGAAGTCCTTCCTCCGTAACGTGCCGGGAACGAGCCTTTGTAAAGCGTCACTTTCTTCACGGCCTCCGGCTGGAAGATCGAGAAGAGACCCAGCATATGCTCGGCATTGTAGAGAGAGATCCCGTCCAGTAGAAGCAGGTTCTCGTCCGGCCCGCCTCCGCGCACATATATTCCCGAAAAGCCCTCGGCACCGCTCTGCACACCAGGCATCAGCTGGATCGTCTTCAGGACATCGGCCTCGCCGAAGAGCACCGGGGTGTTCTGAATCATATTCATAGGAATCTCGATCGCGCTCATCTTGGTGGCCATTATTCCGGATTCCCTTTGTGCCGAGACAACAGCTTCCTTGATTTCGGTGTTCGCTTTCAAGGCGATGTTGATGGTAGTGTCCCGGAGCAGGTCGAGCGTGACGGTGGCATCGTCATAACCTACGTATGAATATCTTAGTGTCAGATGTTTACCTTGCGGAATCGTCAGCGTGTAAAATCCGTAGTTGTTCGTTGCGGCTCCCGCGCCTTCAGTGAGCACCCCGGCCCCGATCAGGGTCTCACCGGAGGCCTTGTCCGTGATGTGGCCGCTCACCGTGACCTTTATACGCTGGTTTTGCGCCGACATCTCGTAAGTGAAAACGGACGTCAGCATCAATGCCGACAGAACGATGGCTGCAAGCAGCCGGTCATAAGATTTCATATTCAAAATAGTTTGGTTCAAATATGTATATTCCTTAAAATTTAACTTGTCTTATACGGTTTAACTATAACCGACTTTACATAATTCACGAAAATCAAATTCTTGCATAAGACGGCCGATTTTTTTGGAATGCAAAATTGGCCAATTTTTTTTGATTAACATCTTGTTTCATAGGGGTTTTTCTTAAATTTGCAGTCATGCAAAGAAAAAATCTTTATATTCTTTTTGTTTTTTTTGCCTTTGCCATCGCTTTGGCTTCATCTGGATGCAACAGAAAGGCACAGGATAGTGAGGCGGAAACAGTTGAGGAAGTGAAGGATACGCTTCCTCCTATGGGCTTTTGGCCTGATTCGTTGGATTTGTCGGAGGATGTGGTGAGAAGCGGCGAGACGTTCACCGGCCTGATGAACAGGCTGGGGCTGTCGATGAATGACGCGATGAAGATGGCGCAGGCCTGTGACACCGTCTTTGATGTAAGAAGGATGCGTGCGGGTAACAAGGTCCAGGCATATTACCAGTTTGACACGAGCGGAACCGGCAGCACTGAGGGACCGGCATTAAAGTATGTCGTGTATGAAAGCGGCAAGGTGGACAGGGTGATCTTCAGGACCACAGATCCTTTCACGGTTTGGAGATGGTCGAAACCGGTCGAGAGTGCACGGGTGTTCGCTGATGTGACGATCAAGTCTTCTCTTTGGAATGACATGCTTGCCGCGGGGAAGTCACCTCAGTTGATAGTTCCGCTCTCGGATATCTATGCCTGGTCGGTGGACTTTTTCGGTCTTCAGCCTGGAGACCGGTTCAGGGTCCTGTACGGACAGAGAATGTGCGATGGCGAGATAATAGCCGTTGACACGATCTATTATGCGGAGTTCATCAGGGATGGGAAGATTATTCCTGCCATCATGTTTGATCAAGGTGACCATGGGAATCTTTTCTGGAATGATAAAGGGGAGAGTCTTCGCAAAGCCTTTCTCAAGGCTCCGCTGAAGTTCACCAGAATCAGTTCCGGTTTCTCCTATCATCGGAAGCATCCTGTAACCGGGCGTGTCAGGGCACATACCGCAGTCGATTACGCGGCTCCCGTGGGCACTCCGGTGATGACAATCGGTGACGGTACGGTTGTGAGTGCCGGATGGACAAACGGAGGTGGAAACACCGTGAAAATCAGACATAACTCTGTTTATACCACCAGCTATATGCACTTGTCCCGTTACGGTGCCGGAATCAAGGCCGGAGCGAGGGTGCGTCAAGGGGACGTGATAGGCTATGTAGGCTCCACAGGACTCTCAACCGGGCCTCATCTGGATTTCCGTGTCTGGAAAAACGGTACGGCAATCAATCCTTTGAAGATGGACTCACCTCCTTCCGAGCCGATCAAACCGGAGAACATGGCCGCTCTTGACTCGACTTTCAGGTACTACAGGCAAATGATCGACACTCTGAAAGTAACAGTCACTCAGTAATATTTCCTCTAAAAAACTGTTTCTTTCTTGAGTGACTGGCGTAAAAATCACAGATTTTTATGTAAGTTTGCTGAATCAGAGACAATTATTACGCTTGCTAAAGTCATAATTTAATACAATGAAGAAGATTATTTATCTATTGCCTCTTGCCGCCGCGCTGTTGTTTGTTCAGGGCTGCGGACAACGAGATGCATCTTCCGTTTCTCCAGCCATCGGCCGTGACGCTGAGATCGAGGCGAAAGTGGAGAAGGTGCTGAAAGGAATGGGCCTCACCGAAAAGGTGGGGCAGATGGTACAGTTGACATCCTCTACGGTGACGGCACCGGGAGGAGTGACCCTCGATCCGGAGAAACTCCAGAAGGTCATCGGCGAGATGAAGGTAGGCTCCATCCTGAACACATTCGGTGATGTCGCGCAGTCACGTGAACTGACGGCTCAGCTTGTGAGCGAGATCCAGAAAAAGTCTATGGAGGAGATCGGAATCCCTTGCATATATGGTCTTGATATGATCCACGGCGCGAGCTACCTGACCGACGGAACCTTTTACCCTCAGGAGATAAACCTCGCGGCGACATTTAATCGTGAATATGCCCGCGCGATGGGTGAGGCTATGGCCTACGAGACAAGGGCCGCTATGGTTCCTTGGGTGTTCTCTCCGGTTATGGATCTCGGCCGGAATCCCGTCTGGCCAAGACAATGGGAAAGTTATGGTGAAGACCCTTATCTGAACGCTGAGATGGCGGTGGCCGAGACAAAAGCCCTTCAGGGAGAGAATCCGACCCATATCGATGACAAGCACGTTGCCGTCAGTGTGAAGCATTTTATGGCCTATGGCGTGCCGGTTTCCGGCAAGGACAGGACTCCTGCAATCGTGGCTGAGAATGATCTTAGGGAAAAGTTCTTCCGCCCGTTCAAGGACTGTCTTGAGGCCGGAGCGCTTACCCTGATGGTCAACTCCGCCTCTATCAACGGTATCCCTACGCACGCTAACAAGGAGCTTCTTACAGGTTGGGTCAAGGATGGTCTGGATTGGGATGGCCTCATCGTCACAGACTGGGCCGACATCAACAATCTGTACGAAAGGGATCACGTCGCCAAGGATCGTAAGGAGGCTCTCGCAATGGGCGTCAACGCCGGAATCGACATGATCATGGAACCGAACGACCCGGATTGCTGCCTTGAACTGAAGGAGGTTGTCGAGTCCGGTCTGATTCCGATGTCCAGGATAGATGATGCTGTCCGCAGGGTTCTCCGCCTTAAATTCCGTCTCGGCCTGTTCGACAATCCGACCTGGGATGTCAGCGGTTACGACAAGTTCGGATGCAAGGAGTTTCAGGACGCGTCCTACGCCGCCGCTGTCGAATCCGAGGTGCTTCTTAAGAATGAAGGGAATATCCTTCCTCTTGAATATGGCAGCAAGATCCTTGTGACAGGGCCTAACGCCAACTCGATGAGGGCTTTGAACGGAGGCTGGTCTTATACATGGCAGGGTGATGCCGATCGTTTTGCCGGCGACTTCAACACTGTTTACGAGGCGTTGGCTCAGAAATTCGGCGAGCGCAATGTGGTCTATGAACCTGGAGTGACCTACGACGAGACTGACCGTTGGTCAACGGGGGCATGGCAGAAAGAGAATGCGCCGCAAATCACCAAGGCTGTGGCCGCGGCGTCAAAGGTTGATGTGATAGTGGCTTGCGTGGGGGAGAACAGCTATTGCGAGACTCCGGGCAATATCGACGACCTAACTCTTTCCGCTAACCAGAAAGAGTTGGTGAAGGCTTTGTCCAAGACAGGAAAACCGATTGTCCTTGTGCTGAACGAAGGCCGTCCTCGGGTTCTTCGTGAGATTGAGCCTTTGGCAAAGGCTGTAATCGATGTGATGCTCCCTGGCAATTATGGTGGTGATGCCCTTGCGGCGTTGATGTCCGGTGAGGAGAATTTCAGCGGAAAGCTGCCGTTCACCTATCCTAAATATGTCAACTCACTCCACACCTACGACTACAAGGTCAGCGAGAGCCGTGAGACAATGGCCGGGGAATATAACTACGATGCGGTTATGGATGTCCAGTGGCCTTTCGGCTACGGGCTCAGCTACACCACTTTTGAATATTCAGACTTCAAGTGCGTGAGCGGATCCGGATTTAAGGCAGGGGACGACCTCAGGTTCGAGGTGACAGTCAGGAACACCGGCTCGCACAACGGCAAGGAGGCTGTCCTGCTATATTCAAGTGACATTGTCGCGAGCTTGATCCCTGATGTGAAGCGTCTGCGTGAGTTCACCAAGGTTGAGCTTGCGCCGGGGGAGAGCACGGTTGTTTCGTTCACTGTCCCTGCCAATGAGCTGGCTTTTGTCGGTGCTGACGGAAAGTGGCGTCTGGAGGCCGGTGATTTCAGGATGAGTTGCGGAGGGCAGTCACTCATGATCACCTGTAACGAGACCGAAGTTTGGGATTCTCCTAATATTTAATGTCGCTTCGACAGGCTCAGCGACCAAAAGGCCACGGTCATTGAGTTTTGTCGAAGTGATTCAGCTTCTAAATGTCCTCTGTGATATTCACCAATGAGGTGGTGTCCCAGTTGAAGACATATTTCTTGTCGCCTATCGGGAGCGTGATTTCAATGGAATCCGCTCCCTTTTTGTATTTGGCGTAGGCATGCCCCTCGATGGCGTGTCCGGGCTGGATGGTATAGTCGCCGAGATAGCCGATGCAGCTCCGCTCGATCCGTGCCATGTCCTCCGACTCGCTGTCAGCCATGGCCATGGTGGCTATGAACCCCGCCTCCTCGATGGCCGTGCCTCCAAGATCCCTCAGCAGGTCCTCGGCCAGGGAATCCCTGTCATCCGGATCCCCACGCACGATCGCGGCCATCACGAATGTCACGAACAGCGTGCCGATTCCTATTCCTATGGTCTTGGCGGTCTTTTGGGCACCGATTCTGTTCAGATAACCCCTTTGCCGGAAAACTTTGACAGGTCCCATTCTGGATGCGACAGAGGTGTTCTTGAAGTCGTACTTGACAGGCCTGTCTGTGTTGTTCTGAATATAAAGGTCCAGGCGGTAGTATTGTCCGTAGTGCTTCAGATAGCGGACGTTCATCAGCACATCCAGTCCGTCGGCCGTGAAAACCTTCCAGACGTTCCCGTCCCGGTCCATCTCCATCTTCGAGTTCCGGACGTATGGGCTATCGGTCATCCTGACAACTTTCAGCCCAGCGGCGTTTTCGCTGAACAATGGCTGGAACAGGAGCGTGTCTTTGGACTCTATCCTTTGCAGAGTATCGATTTTCCTCTCCTGTGCTTGGGAGAGAGCGGAAAGGCAGGCAAACAGGGCAAAGGCTAGAACTATCCGCCGGTGACTATGAAAAGTTCTCATACAATTATCAATTTGGTCGGCGAGGGAGGTGCAAATTTCATGCTGATTAAGGATATATTTGCTATTTTTGTATTCATACAACAAGAAACGAAAATGAGAATATTCAAAAGAATAGCTTTGACGGCGGTCCTGTTCCTGGTAGCTTCGGTTTCCTCGCTTGCGGTTTTCAACGAGAAGGACTTGGCGCAGACGCTTCAGGTGCTGCGTTATGAATTGCGGAAAGCGTACGTCGAGATGGAGAAGAACCAGATGTCCTTCGAGTCTCAGGATGATCAGCAGCACGAGGAGCTGGTGCATCTCATACAAAGCTGCAACGAGCTGTCGTTGATGCTGTACTCGCAGAAGCAGGACTTCACGTTCGATCTCACTTACGCTCTTCAGCAGGTCACCGACCAGTACCATAGCTTCACGCAGAGCCGGATGCCGTACGACAACATCATCTCTTACCTCAATGTGGAGATTGACCGGTACGACAGGCTGGTCATGGCTCTGAAAGTGCTTCCTCCTGAACTGGTTGAGCTGCCGGACAGCCTTGGTGGACCGGCATTGCTGGACTCCTTGGCCTCGACGCTCCAGAGTCATATCCTTCCGAACGACTCCTACACGGATGCCCACTCGGACGATCCGGAGCATGCCGGCCACAATCATTTTGCCGGGCTTGAGGAAGAGCACGAGCATGGTACTTTTCATCTTGACAGCCTGTCTCAGGTGGCCAGAGACAGTTGCCTTTTCTATTCAACAAGGCTGCTGAAGATGTTCACGGACATCCGTGACCACATGATCGAGGACAATGAATATTATGAGACCACAGACAAGCGGCTTAAAGAGGCCTACGACTATGCTCAGGAACGCTACAAGATGGTCCAGAAGAAGATATTCATTGAGGGACAGGATAATTTCTGGAAAATATTGACTCATGTCAGGTCTTATGCGTCGAGGGCCGCGAAGGATTTCAATGACAAATACGGCAGGGCTTATTTCACGGATGTCAAGAGTGAATGGCGTGGGCCTATGGTCATCGGATTCTCGTTCATGGTGCTGATTTACCTTGCGATAGCCACGCTGCTCAGCATGTTGATTGTCAAGATGTTGATGCGGCGCGTCAAATACTTCCGGACTGAGAGGTTCCGCAAGAGGGAGGCTGCCATATTCATGCTTGGAGCCGCCATTCTGTTTGTGGTTGTCATCGCTGTCGCGAAGAATATCTCCTTGACATCGCATTTCTTCATGATGGCTGCGGGGCTTTTGATCGAGTTCGCGCTGCTGCTGATCGCCGTGCTGACCTCGCTTCTGATCCGTCATGACAGCAAGCAGCTCAACTACGGAATGCGGATCTACACCCCGATAATGCTGATGGGACTGGTGGTCATAACGTTCAGGATCATATTCATACCTAACAGCTTGATCGCGTTGATCTTCCCGCCGCTTCTGATCGCGTTCGGCTTCTGGCAGTGGGCTTCGATCCACCGCAACGGACCGAAGGTGCCGAAGAGCGACAATTCCTACGCCATCGCATCTTTTGTCGTGACGGCCATTACTTTTGTCATCTCCATCGTGGGCTACAGTCTGCTCGGCCTGCAGGTCTATATCTGGTGGATCTTCCAGTTGACTGTGCTCCAGTTGATTGTGGCTTGTGATGACCTGCTCAGAAAATACCGTCACAAGAGGGTTGACATCCTTGTGCGGGCCTACAGGCTCAAGCATCAGAACGATGTCGGTAAGGACAAGGGATCATTCATCCTTGTCACGTGGCTTTACGATCTTGTGGAGATGGTCATGATTCCGGTTTTGTACCTGCTTTCAATCCCGCTCTGTCTGTATATGGCTTCTGAAGTGTTCGACCTCACTGAGATCTGCATGGACATGTTCTTCTACCCGTTCTTCAACTACGAGTACCTGCACCTGTCTGTGTCCAAGATGGTTCTGGCCGCCGGGCTGTTCTATGTCTTCAAGTACATCTGCTATGTGGCAAGGGCCCTGTACAGAATTTACAAGTTGCGGAAAACTCTCCGGCAGACCGGGGCTTCGCTGATCCGGGAGAATGAGCTGAACCTTACTTTGGCCAACAATGTGATCGGAATTCTGGCATGGGGTACTTATTTCTTAGTGACAATCTCGCTTCTGAACATCCCGACGAAGTCTCTGTCCGTGATCACAGCCGGTCTGGCCGCCGGTCTTGGTTTCGCCATGAAAGACATCCTGAACAACTTCTTCTATGGCGTGCAGTTGATGTCCGGCCGTCTTCGCGTGGGGGATTACATCGAGTGTGACGGAATCCGGGGAAAGGTGGACAACATAACGTATCAAAGCACTCAGATCGAGGCGACAGACGGAAGCATCATGGCGTTCCCGAACAGTTCGCTTTTCGCGAAGAACTTTAAGAACCTGACCCGCAACAATTCCTACGAGTTCCTCGGTCTGCCTGTAGGTGTGGCTTACGGAACGGATGTGGATCATGCGAGGAAGGTTATTCTCAAGGCTTTGGCTCCGTTATGCAGGCCGGATAAGTTCGGCCGTCTGGTGGTCGAGGAGAAGTACGGAATCCAGGTTGTCCTGAGCGGTTTCGGCGACAGCAGTGTCGATCTGGTGGTGAAGCAATATGTCCTTGTGGAACAGCGCACAGGCTATATCGCTGCGGCCAATGAACGAATCTACAACGCTTTGAATGCCGCTGGCATTGAGATTCCATTCCCGCAGCGAGACATCAACATCCGTCAAATGCCTGTTTCAGAGAAATAAGTATAATGAATATGATAAACCTTGCTGTTTTCGCGTCGGGAGGAGGAACTAACTGCGAGAACATAATAAGATATTTCAAGGGTTCGGACAAGGTGCATGTGGCTCTTGTGGTCGCGAACAAGGCCGGGATCCCAGCCCTTGAGAAGGCTGAAAGACTCGGCGTTCCGACGCGTGTGCTTTCAAAGGCGGATTTGAACAGGGAGGATGTGGCCCTGCCTCTGATGAAGGAATATTCAATCGACTTCATTGTTCTGGCGGGTTTCCTCCTCGTCATTCCGGACTTTCTGATTCGTGAATATGACCGCAGGATCATCAATCTTCATCCTGCCCTTCTGCCGAAATTCGGAGGCATGGGCATGTACGGTCATCGCGTCCATGAGGCCGTGAAAGCGGCAGGTGAGACCGAGACCGGCATGACAGTCCACTGGGTAAGCGGCAAGGTTGACGGCGGCGAGATCATCGCTCAGTTCCGTACTCCGATAAGCCCCGAAGACACTCCCGATGACATCGCCGCCAAGGAGCATGTCCTTGAAATGGAACACTTCCCGCAAGTAATTGAGGCGTTGGCGGATAATGCCCTGACTATCAATTAAAAGAATGGTTTCGTGGTGCAGCCTGCAACACCACGACATTGCTTTTTGCATTCATATTCAATCAGTTGTGTGCCACGACCCTCATCCTTTGCCGCCAAGAAGGAGGAAGGAGCCGGAAAGGGCTTGGTAGAGAGCCGTCTGATAGGTGTCTCCGATAGGAATGCGTGAAGGGCCGATGAGGATGTGGTTGCGCTCGATGGCTTCAATCGCGGCCAGACGGACTATGAACGATTTGTGGACGCGGACGAAATCCTCTTTCGGGAGAGTATCCTCAAGGGCTTTCAGGCGCATAAGAGACAGGATTGGAGCCGTGCCGTTGTTCAAATGTATTTTCACATAGTCCTTAAGGCCTTCGATGTAGGTGATTCTGTCCAGATCGATCTGCTGGAGTCTGTACTCGGTTTTTACGAAGATGCTTTTGATTTTTCGTTGCCCGGTCACTTCGGCAGGCTCCGTGACCGAGGTAGAAACCGCAGGCTCAGTCACTTCTGTGGTTGGTGAGTCACGTCGAACCGCAGGCTCAGTCACTTCGGTGGTTGGTGAGCCACGTCGAACCGCAGGCTCAGTCACTTCGGTGGTTGGTGAGTCACGTCGAACCCCACGCTCAGTGACCAAGGTTGAAACCGCAGGCTCAGTGACCAAGCCAGACGGTAGCTGAGCTTGTCGAAGCGACTTATCATCAATGAGTTCAAGATATTCTTTCGCCTTCATCGCCGCGGAAAGAAAATCCTCGTAGGAAATCGGTTTCAGAAGATAGTCCAAGGCTCGGACCCTGAACCCCTCGACGGCATATTCACTGAAAGCGGTGGTGAAGATGATTCTGGTCCTTTCCGGAAGCATTCTGGAAAGCTCCATCCCGCTCAGGTTCGGCATCTGGATGTCGCAGAACAGCAGATCCACAGGATTGTCCTGAAGGAATGAATATGCAGCCGTCCCGCTCGTGAAACTCCCTTTGAGTGAGAGAAACGGGGTCTTGGCCACGTACGATTCCATCAGCCTCACTGCCAATGGCTCGTCATCGACAACTATGCAACTGATCGCGTTCATATTCCAGTCTTGATTCGAAGCAGACTGCGGTAAACGCTCTGCACCCTGCCATATTCAAATGAATATGCTCCAGGGTAGAGCAGGTCAAGTCTGCGTTTGAGGTTCGTGATTCCTATTCCTGATCCGCTACGGTCTGTGTCGTCCTTCGGGAAGCAGCTGTTCTCGACGAGGCAGGTGACATATTCCCCGTCTTCCTTGAGCTCGATCCTGATGAAGGATTCATCCGTGTCACTTATGCCGTGCTTGAAGGCGTTCTCAACGAGCGGTATGAAGAGTAGCGGAGCTATTTGCCTGTTTGACAGAGAACTTGGCAGTGATACTTCCAGCTTTACTCCAGAAGTTAGACGTGCGCCCATCAGTTTGACATATTCATTGAGGAATTCGCATTCCTTGGCGAGAGGCACGGTGTCTTTCTGGCTTTCGTAGAGGACGTAGCGCAGCATTCCGCTGAGGTCGTGGACGGCCTCCTGTGCCTGTGCGGGGTCTATCTGGATCAGCGAGTAGATGTTGTTCAGGGTGTTGAAAAGGAAATGCGGGTTGACCTGGTTCTTGAGGTTAGCCAGCTCGGCCTCCGCCTGGTTCTTCTCTATTTCCTTGCGCTGCGCCTCGTTGTTGTACCATTCGGTTGTCATCTTTACCGCCACCGCGATGCCCACTATCGCCATATAGATCACCGTGTTGCGGAAAGTGAAACTGATTGTGTCGAGTGTGGAGTGATGTGGAGGGGCGATGTCCGGCGAGATGAGGTACCTGAAAAAGAGATGGACCCCGATGCTGACCTTGGTGATCAAAAGCATGTTCCAGAACAGGAACGCCCCGAACCTCTTGTTGGAGAGGAAGTGCTTTATCAGAAATAAGTAGTTGGTGTAGAACACTATGACAAATGAAATCGTTACAGGCAGGAACCTGGAATAGTCCAGTCCTCCGTGAAGCGCCCTTCCCGGTTGCGGCGAGAAGAACGGCATCGCAAGAATCACAGCCCAGATCGCCACGTGTATAAGCCAACCCCTGTTTTTCTGCATATTCATAAGTGAAGGTATTAATGCTGTAATGCTTTGTGGAAGAATTCCTTCCTGAGGTCAGGTGAGATCGGATGCCGGGCGATCCGGTAGGCGTCCGAGATGTCGCCGGTCAGGTTGCAGACATCAAGGCCGCTGATCTCGGAGAGGTAGAGGCAGGTGTATTTTGCTGTCTGCTCCTCTTGAAGCCTCATCGTGTAGCGAAGGATGTCCAGCACCTCGATCTCGCTCAGACTGTCCTTGCTGAATATGTACAGGTCAAGGGTCTGGAAAGCCCCGTAGAAACCATCCGCGGCCTTGCGGACCTTGCTCTCGATGATCCGTCGCATCGGAAGCGCCATCGACCAGTAGTCATATTCCTTGGCTCCGACATAGCGTCCACCCTGAAGGCCATAGCCGTAGCCCGATGAGAGGATCGTGTCATAGTCTTCCTTGTCTTCCGGAACCGGCGCCGCTCCTGCCATCTCCTTGAGCATCGACTGCGCCGCCTCCTTGGTCTCAGGCATCGCCCTGGTCACCTCAATGCCCAATGTAACCCCGTCCGGGCTCTGAAGATCCGGCCGATCCTTGTTCAGCAGTTCCGCGAACCTCCTGTCCAGCAGCGTCTCCAGCGAGATTCGCGCGTACCTTTCAAAAAAGCAAGTGTCAAACTGGCTCATAATCTTTCTTTTCCCAAATATCGCAATTCCGCGTTACTTTCGCAAATCCTGTTCCTTGCTTCCACTTTTGCATAATGACATGACCTCTCAAATCCATCGGATTCGAATGCTCCTCCGATAAGAAATTAATCGTGGCGACTAACTGTTTATGAGATAATAAGATGAATATCTTGTCTGGTCTGATAATCTTTACAGGGTGTTATATTTTATTTGTTGATTGTCAGGATATTATCTGCCATGATGATTTTTGGGAGGCTTGCGCCTGATGATGGACTCCATTTTAGAAGCTGTTTTGATTTGTTTGTCTGAAGGTTAAGAGCAAGCTCTTTCCCTGCTGCTCACCTCGGCAATCCGGACAAGTTCGATCGCCCTCGGTTCGGGCGCTGGTTTGAGAGTGAGAAACTTCAGGTTCGACAGCTTCTTCCAAGGAAGGTAGCGGTGTTGTCTGACTGAAGAAGCGGGAAGAAGATGAAGATTTTTCACCTCAAAGAGCATTTCAAACAAATCAAAAACAGTTTCTTACATTGCCTTACAATGACTTGCAAGCCCAAGGCACATAAGATCGTTTTTTGTATCTGCGATGATATTTGAGTATCTTTGCGCATGGACTAAGTAACCCTTAAGAAATAACTTTCAAATGAAGACGGACAGGATAAAACTACGGCCTTGGAGGGAAAGAGATGCGGAGGCGTTGTTCAAATATGCCTCCGATCCTGAGGTCGGGCCACGTGCGGGATGGCCGGTGCACAGGAGCGTGGAGGAAAGCCTTGATGTGATCAGGAATATATTCTCAAATGATCATACATGGGCAATCGAACTTAACGAGACCGGAGAGGCGATCGGCTGCATGGGGTATTATACGAGTGCGGAAAGCAACATAGGCATCGGAACGGATGACGCTGAAATTGGCTACTGGGTAGGGAGACCATACTGGAACAAAGGAATATGTACGGATGCTCTTCGCCTGATGATAGACTACTGCTTCGATGTGAAAGGCTTTCATGCTCTCTGGTGTGATTATTTTGTCGATAACCCCGCATCCGGCCGAGTCATGGAGAAATGTGGTTTCCGTGACACCGGCAAGATCAACTGGTGTAGCCATCTCTATCGTGGCGATGAACGCCCCGTGAAAGTGGTGCGTTTGGATCCGTGATTTATAAGCGATTGATAGACAAGGAATAAAGCCGTTATCTTTAGTTGGCTCTAACTAAGGGTGATGAACTAATGTGTTGATTTACAGTTTATTGTGTATTACGGCGCTTTAAGCGGGTTAAAGAGCGTATAAAAAGAAACGACAGCGAAAAAATCAAAAGTCAAATTTTGGTAACGTGCAAAATTTGACTTTTGCCTTTTTTTCGCTGTCGCCTGCACATAATGCCGCTACTCGTAGCGGATGGCCTCGATCGGGTCGAGGTTGGAGGCTTTGCGTGCCGGGTACCAACCGAAGAAGATGCCGATTATGGTGCAGACGAGGAAGGAGACGACGATGCTCCAAGGCTGGATGAGGATTGGGTAGGAGAGAACGGCCTTGACTATGTACGAGGCCGCCACACCTAAAATTACCCCCAAAAGGCCGCCCGTGATGCTTATAAGCGTCGCCTCGATCAGGAACTGGGCGAGGATGTCACGGCCTTTGGCTCCGATGCTCATCCTCAGACCGATCTCCTTGGTGCGCTCGGTGACGGAGACGTACATGATGTTCATGATCCCGATGCCGCCCACGAGGAGGGATATTCCCGCGACAGCCGCAAGCAGGGTGGACATCATGTCGCTCGTGCTGGTCATCATAGAGGAAAGCTCCTGCTGCGAGCGGATGTTGAAATCGTCGTCGTCGGACTCCTTTAGCTTGTGGTTGCGCCGGAGGACGGATGACACCTCCTCGATGGCCTTGTCGGTATATTCCTCACTCAGCGCGGAGCAGACGATCTCCTGGAGGTAGGTGATGGCGAGGATCCTTTTCATCACGGTGGTGTACGGCGTGATGATGAGGTTGTCCTGATCCATGCCCATGCTGTTGTAGCCCTTGCTCTCCAGCACGCCCACGATGCGGAACGGGATGCTGCCGAAGCGGATGACCTTCCCGACGGGATTCTCCCCGTTGGTGAAGAGCTGGTCGATGACGGTCTTGCCAACGAGGCAGACCTTGGCCGCCGTCTTGATGTCCTGCTCCGAGAATATGTCACCGTCCTGTACCTTGTACCCTCTGATGTCGAGAAACTCCTCGTTGACACCGTAGACGGAGGTCGGTGTGTTGTTGGCGCCGTACACCGCCTGGCCGGAGGAATTGACGGAAGGGGAGGCGAGGGAAATGTGGGCGCATTCCTGGCGGATGTCCTCGAAGTCCTTGACTTTCAGCGTCTGCATGTCATCGGCGCTGAGGCGGACTCCGCCCCTCATGTCCTCTCCCGGATGGATCATTATCATGTTGGATCCCATCTCGCTGATCTCGGCCTGGATGCTCTTCTTCGAACCCTGGCCGATGGCGAGCATCGTGATGACGGAACCGACACCGATGATGATGCCAAGCATTGTGAGGAATCCTCTGAACTTGTTGTTGCCCAGTGCTTTCAGGGCTATTCTGAATAGATTGGCGAAATTCATGGCAAAAAACTTTTATGAATATCCTGCCTCGTCGCGGAGGCAAATCATCTATGAATATCTCAGCGGTCGTTCTCGACCGGCAGTTTGGCGAGCGCCTCCGCGGCGTCAAGAATATGCCCGTTCAGCACGTCGCTCGTGACGCGTCCGTCCCTCAGGGTGATGGTTCTGGTGCTGTAGTTCACAATCTCGGGATTGTGGGTCACGAATATTATCGTGCGGCCTTCGGAATGCAGCCTCTGGAACAAGACCAGCACCTCGAAACTGGTGCGGGTGTCCAGGTTGCCGGTCGCCTCGTCGGCGAGGATCACGGCGGGATCGTTGACCAGCGCCCTGGCGATCGCCACTCTCTGCATCTGTCCACCGGACATCTGGTTGCTCTTGTGTTCCAGCCTGTCTCCCAGGCCCACGGCCTTCAGCGCCTCCACGGAGCGGTCGAACCTCTCCTTCTTTGAATATTCCGGGTTGTACATCAGCGGCAGCTCCACATTCTCGACCGCCGTGGTCTTCGCCAGAAGATTGTAGTTCTGGAACACGAATCCGATCTTGCGGTTGCGCAGTGTGGCCCTTTCGTTCTTGTCCATCGTCCTGACCGGCACACCGTCGAGGAAATATTCCCCGGAAGTCGGCGTGTCGAGGCATCCGAGAATGTTCAGCAGCGTCGATTTGCCGGAGCCGGACGTGCCGACAATCGTGACGAACTCGCCCTCCCTGATGGTGAACGACACGCCTCTGAGCGCGTGGACCGTCTCGTCGCCGACTATGAAGTCGCGGCGGATGTCCTCAAGTTTGATGACCTCTTTCATTTCCTATTTCTTTTTGTCTCCTCTCGGGCCGGGGGCGAACGGACTTCTTTCCGTTGCCTCTTCCTTTCTTGGTGCCTCCGCGCTCAGGCCCGTCACAACCTCCTCACCGTCAGAGAGTCCGCCAGTGATGCCGGTCTTGTCGCCGCTCGTGTGTCCGGTGGTGACAGTCTTCGGGGAGATCTCGTTTCCTTTCCTTACCCAGACCGTGCGGGTGTCCTCGCCGTCGGCGGCCTGACTGCCTGTGACGGTGACACCGATCTCCTCAAGCAGTTCTGGATCAGGGTTGAACCTCAGCGCCTTGGTCGGCACCGCAAGCACGTCCTTCTCCTCCAGAGTGTTGATGGTCACGTTGGCCGTGAGTCCCGGCTTGAGCTTCAGATCAGGGTTCGGGGCGGTGATCACCACCTCGTAGGTCACGACGTTCGATGTCGTGGTGGCCTCCAGCCTGACCTGACGGACTGTTCCTCCGAACACGTCGTCCGGATAGGCGTCCACCGTGAAGGTGACATTCTGTCCTTCCTTTACCTGGCCGATGTCTGCCTCGTCCACATCAGCGATGACCTGCATGTCGGCGAGATCCTTGGCGATCGTGAACAGGGTCGGGGTCTCGAATCCCGCCGCCACTGTCTGCCCTTCCTCCACGGCCCTGCTGATGACAACGCCGTCGATCGGGGAGGTGATGGTGGCGTAGCTCAGATTCCTCTTTACCTTCGTGAAGGAAGCCTGCGCCTGATTGTACGTATTCTTTGCGGTCTCGTACTGGTAGAATGCGGAATCATATTCAGAGTCACTGACCAACTCCTTGTCGTGCAGGGTCTTGATCCTGTCATATTCCTTCTCCCTGTACTCGAATTCCGTCTTGGCGGCGGAGAGTTGCGCCTGCGACGAGGCTAGCTCCGCCTGAAGGTTCACCTTGTCCATCTCCGCTATGACCTGGCCGGCCTTGACGATGTCGTTGTAGTCGGCGTAGAGTCTGTCGATGATGCCGGACACCTGCGTGCCGACCTCGACCTTCGTGACAGGCTCGACGGTTCCTGTGGCCGTGACGGAGTTCGAGATGTCAATTCTTTCAGCCCTTGCTGTCTCAAGGGTGACGGTCTGCTTTCCGGTTGGACGGAAGATCAGCCAGAGTGCGACAGCGGCGCAGATGACGCCTGCTGTGATCCATAAAGTCTTAGTTTTCATATTCATTGATTTTATAATTTCCTTGATAGATGTCGAGTAACGCGTTGTTCATCAATGCCGTGTATTTGGATTGGAGGAGCTGGACGCGGGCGTTCAGAAGATTGTTCTGTGCGGTGACCAGCTCCACGGTGTTCTTCATCCCGACGTTGAACTGCTCGGCCGTAAGCTCGTAACTCTGCTCTGCGTATTTTTCCTGTTCCTTGGCGGAGGAGTATTTGGCCTGCGCTGAAACCGCCTCCAGATAGGTGTCTTCAACTTCCTTGAGCAGAGCCTTTTCCACACTCATCCGCTCCAGCCTGCTGTTGTCCGCCTCTATCTTCGCCTTGTTGACCGCAGTCTTGGCCTTTCTGCCTTGAAGGATCGGAATCTGAAGGCTGAGGCCGATGCTTTCGTTGAAGTTCCTCTCCAACTGGCTGCCGAAAGACCCGCTTCCCCCTGATACATTCGTTGTCCCAAGACTTGCCGTCGCGGAAAGGGTAGGGGAATATGCTGATTTGGCCTGTCTGATGCTGAGATCGGCCGTTTGTACGGTCAGTCCGGCTTTTTTTATCTCCGGCATTGATTCGAGAGCGTTGGCATAGACTTCCTCCTTGCTTGGAAGCAGTCTAAGGACTCCGGCCTCATCATCGGAGGGTTCCACAAGTTCGATCTCATCGCTTACACCGAGTTCCAGAAGTTGCTTGAGCTGTAGTTTGTAGTTGTCCAGCGATGCCTTTGCGGATGTGATCTGATAGATGTCGCTGGCATATTGGCTCTCCAGCTGTGCGACATCGACCTTGCTGAGCTCCCCGGCTTTTTTCAGTTCTACGGCTCTGTCCAGCTGCGCCTTTGAGGCTTCGGCGGTGCTTTCGCTTACTTTCACTGCCTCCGAAGCATAGAGGCACTGTATATAGGCCTTCACGATGGAGATCACGACATCATTAGTGTTCTCTTCCACAGACAGCGAATCGACGGAGTTCTGAAGGCGGCTTTGCTTCAGTGCCGTGCGAAGGCTTCCGCCGCTGTAAAGCGTCATCCCTGCGTTCAATCCGTAGTTTCCCGACCAGCTTGTGGCCTTGGACGTGCTATAGACATCTGAGCCGACTACCGTGCTGTTGCCGCTTTCGGAGAACGGCCTGTTTGTTATTCCTTGACTCGTGGAAGCGCTTAAAGTCGGGAACATGGCCGCCTTGGCCTGATACGTGTCCTCAAGTCCGGCCAGATGGGCGTTCCTGCTCTGGCGCAGGGCGATGCTGTTCTCCACGGCATAGTCGATGCATTCCTGCAACGACCATTTCTTTGTCTGAGCTCCGGCGGTCAGGGAGAAGACCGTCAGGGCTGTGATAATGATGATAACGTACTTTTTCATATTCATTGATGATCAAAATCCGGTGGCGAAAGTAGTCGGGCATCGTATTATATTCAACTCAAATCGACGAACACCCTGTTTTCATCGACGAAAATGATTATATTTGTCATTCAGCCTTGACGCATGGCGCAGTTTCGTCAGGTCAAGGCTATGTGATTCGCTGGCGGTGCCGGCCACTGAACGCGAAAACAATAATCAATGTATATGACAATGAAACTTTCAAATCTGATCAGAAAGACCGCCCTTGCCGCGGCCTTGACCCTCGCTTCGGCGTCATTCGCCGGCGCGGAGTCCCGTTCCGACTGGAAGGCCCATTGGATCACTCATCCTTGGGTCCAGAGCACGACAAACACCTGGATTTCCTACCGAAAGGAAGTCAATGTGACAAAACGTCCGGACAAGCTTATCGCCAAGATCGCGGTGGATTCAAAGTACTGGATGTGGATCAACGGCGAACTCGCTGTCTTCGAAGGTGGACTCAAGCGTGGACCGTTCCCGAACGGAACCTATTACGACAAGGTTGACATCGCTCCTTATCTCAAAGAGGGCAACAACACGATTGCCATCCTGCTCTGGCACTTCGGAAAGCAGGGCTTCAGCCACAACAGCAGCGGTCAGGCGGCGTTGATCTTCGAGGCCATCTCTCCTGAACTGAAGATACTTTCCGATAAATCGTGGCTCTGCATCCCTAATCCTGCCTACGGCGACACGGACGCGCCGCATCCGAACTACCGGTTGTCAGAAAGCAACATACGATTCGACGCCCGCAAGGAACATGCGGGATGGAATATGCCGGGATTCGACTACGGCCGCAAGATGCATTGGGCCGACAATGTGGACGAAATGGCCTGGCCTGCGATGGGTGAGCTCATCGAGCGCCCGATCCCGATGTGGAAAGACTATGGACTTAAGGAATATGTCTCCGTCCGTCAATCCAACGACACCGTTTACTGCAAACTGCCTTACAATGCCCAGGTCACTCCTTACATGAAAGTCGAGGCGAACGGTGGAGAGATGGTCAAGATAATGACCGACAACTATCGTGGCGGCAGCGAGAACAATGTCCGCGCTGAGTACATTGCCCGCAAAGGTGTTCAGGAATATGAGAACCTCGGCTGGATGAACGGCCACGAGGTTTGGTACATCGTACCCTCGGGAGTGAAAGTCATTGATCTTAAGTACCGTGAGACCGGTTATGACACCGAGTTCTCCGGCTCGTTCGAGTGCGAGGATCCGTTCCTTAATGAACTTTGGAAACGCGCGGCGAGGACGCTTTACATCACAATGCGTGACACCTATATGGATTGTCCTGACCGTGAGCGCGCCCAGTGGTGGGGAGATGAGGTAAACGAATTGGGAGAGGCTTTCTATGCGTTGTCACCGTCCGGACAGCTGCTTGCCAGAAAGGGTATTCTTGAGCTGATGAACTGGCAGGAAGCTAACGGAGTGATCTATTCTCCGGTGCCGGCCGGCAACCGTGTGATCGAGCTTCCGCTTCAGATGCTCGCTTCCGTGGGCTGGTACGGTTTCCACACCCAGTACTGGTTCAGCGGCGACAGCAGTTTCGTGGCTGAGATCTATCCTAAGGTTGAGCGTTATCTGTTCAGAAGCGGTCTCTGGACCTTCAAGGATAACGGTCTTCTGAATGTCCGTACTGGCGACTGGAACTGGGGCGACTGGGGCGATGACATCGACACTGAAGTCTTGACAAACTGCTGGTATTACCTTGCCCTCAGGTCTCAAAAGGAATTCGCACGCATTCTCGGCAAGCAGAGGGATGCGGAGACTATCGAAGCTTTGATGAAAAGAATCTCCGATGCGTTTGACGCACAGTACTGGACAGGTTCCGCCTACCGTGACCCTAACTACAAGAAACAGACTGATGACCGCGCGCAGGCTATGGCCGTTGTATCCGGCCTTGCCTCACCGGACAAGTATCCGGCTCTGTTCGAGACCCTTAAAGAGGAATATCACGCCAGCCCTTATATGGAGAAATATGTCCTTGAGGCTCTCTTCAAGATGGGACACGCCGACTTCGCCATCGAAAGGATGAAGTCCCGCTACGCCAAGATGCTAAAGTACGACTACACGACCTTGTTCGAGGGTTGGGGAATCGGCAGTGAAGGCTTTGGCGGCGGCACGATCAACCACGCCTGGAGTGGAGGCCCGCTTACGATCCTGAGCCAGAAACTCTGCGGGATCGAGCCGACGGCTCCAGGCTTCCAGACTTTCGATGTCAAGCCTCAGCTGGGAACTTTGAAGACCGCTTCCGCCGCTCTTGAGACCCATTACGGAATGATCCGCGTCTCAATCAGCCGCAAGTCTGTCAAGTCTCATGTCGCCTCGCTCACAATTGAGGTTCCGGAAGGCACAACTGCCACTGTCACGGCTTCAAACGGCAAGCCGAAGACGATGACCGCAGGAAAATATTCGTTGAAGATCAAGGTTGACTGATGTCTGCACATCGTGATTTTGGTGCGGCCGTGAGCGATGATGCTTGCGGCCGCATCTGGTTTCAAGGCTGGCTTTTGGCCGCATTGTTGACCAGAAAAATTCCTTTGTCATTCTCTTTGAGAACGGCCACGGTCCAGTAGCAGCCCTCGGCGGCATCGTAGGACACGGAGACGTTCTGATTTACAGTCATTCCCTCTGAAAGTGTCCCGCCGCCGTCATCGGCGGGCAAAGGGTCACCGTTCGGGGATGTAGCTATGGCTCTGACCACCTTGTTGAAGGTGTAGTCGGAGCCTTGTCCGACCTGGAAGCCTTTGATCCCGTCCTGCATCAAGGCTGCGAAGATCCTGTACTTTCCGCTTTCGGCGATCTTTACGGTCACCAGAGCCTTTGCCGGAGAGTCTGCGTCAGGTGTGATTGTGATGGCACACGGCTTCTTCACCGAATCCAGATGTCGGCTGGCGGCCTCGAAGAGGATGTCCTCGTTGTTGCCGAACACGGTCGGCTCAAAGTTGATGATCGCGGACGGAAAACTGTTGATGGAGTACCGTTTGCATAAGTCATTCTCAAAGCCGACACTGAAGTTGTCGCCTTTGTGGACACTGACCGTGACGAGCCGTCCGGACAGCCTCTCGTTGACCTTGACCAGACTCTTGGACATGTCCGGACAGTAGGTACACCACGATCCCGTGAAATAAAAGACAAAGGCTCGGCTTTCTACTGCCTCGGGTTCGGGTTCGGGCTTTGGCTCCGTTTCAGGTTCTTTTTGATATTCCTCCCAGTCGGAATGAATCCCTTGGCAGGAGTCCAGAGCAGCCGGCAGAGCCAAAGCCGCGACGCAGAGAATTAATGAATAGAGTCGTTTCATCAGAAAACAATTGAGATTGAAAGGCTTCCGCCTGTGAAGCCTGGCTGCCAGCGGCAGACTCCGCCAGAGCAGACCATCCCCTTACGGTTCCGGCCGAATGATGCGCTGACCCGGTAACGTCCACGGCTGTAGCCCGCTCCGGCCTGGTAGTAGTGAACCTTGCTTGACCCGTGATTGTACATGTCCTTGGCGAAGACTGACCAGCCTGATGTGAGATTCGCCTCGACAAGAGCGGCGCACCAGTCCTTTTCGGACTCCGCGCTGTAGAGATACTGAAGTTCCACGCGCATCGAGAAACTGTCCGTGAATCGGTAAGCCACATCAGCGACGGCGGTGTTCCGGACCTCGGTCATTCTGTGCACTCCGTGCGATGGGGATCTCTCCTGAATATTCAGAAACAGCACAGATTTAAGGCGACGGTTCCATTTCCGTTCGTACTTGACGCTGATGTCCCTGAAAAGCAGTGCCCTCTTGCCTAGTTTGTGGTACTTTTTCAGACTGTGCGCTTCGCTGTAGTTGAAATGGAGCCGATCCTTTTTGCTTGCCTTGTAGAGCAGGTCGGCTTGCCAGGCGTCCTCTCCGTCGGAGTTCGGGTAGTACGGTTCCAGGGAGCAGAGCATGTAGGTGTGCTGAAGGGAAAGGGCCGGGATGTAGTTCAGAGTGTTGGAGATGTATGTCTCGTTGGTTCTGAAAACCTTGTTGGTCATGTTCTGAAGATGCCTGAAAGTGGCCACGGCACTTATACTGCCGACAGCCAGTCCTGTTTCGAGCGACAGGGCATCCCCTTGGTGAAGATTTTCCACCCCGCTGACCGAAAAGTCGTGCCAGTCCTTCTGCTTCCCGCAATATTCACCTTTAATGTAGAATCCCCCTATTGCGTAGTTCGCCCCGAGAGACCATGATGCGTTGTTTTTTGGCACGCTGACCTTGATCCAATCATCATTAAGGTAATAAGGAAGTTCTTTCTCGAACCGTTCCAAGAACGAAAACTCCAGTCCGAGGTCGCCTCCGAACAGGCTTATATGCGAGAGCGTGATGTCCGCTCCAAGAATCCGCGTGTCTGAATATCCCCGCAGATGTCTCGGAAGACCCCACACGAGTTTGATGCCAAGCCGGTCTTTGGAATATTCCATCCTCACTCCTCCGACCGAGTTGTTCATCCCCAGCGCCCTGTCCTCCCACGAGCGGAACAGCAGTCCGGAGCCGAACTGGTCATACCAGTCGCCGAGGGTGATGTTGAAGTCCTTGGCGTTGTAGCGGATGAACTTTTCAGGCAGGGCGAACCCTTTGATTCCCTCATCGTAGCCGAGAAGCGGCTGCGGATGCCACTCGGCCTGCACACCGGCCTGAAAGCGTTTTCTGGACCAGTCCAGTTTCAGATAGTTGTTGGAGCCGTAGTCATCCCTGTCCGTGTACCAGACATCATTTGACTCAAAGCTCCAGTGCCAGGAACTCTTGTCCTGGGCGCTGGAGATTGAACTTAGTCCCAGTGCAAGCGCCAGGAGTGTGGATATTCTTGACTTTGACATCATTTGTCAACCATGACCATCACAGGCGGGGCGAGAGGGATGAAATTGGCCTTGTCAACGGCGGCGCATTGAGCGGCGGCTCTGGTGACGGCCTCGGCGCTTCTTGCCGGAGCGTCGAACGCCACGAATGTCTCGTAGTCGTAAGTCCATGCGTCACCCTCGGAGAACTTCATGATCTTCTTGTAGATAGCCTCTCTGGACGGGGCGTTGAACCCGCCCGTGTTGTACCGCATGATGCTGTACTCGGTCGGCCTGTAAACCCCGTAGGCATAGGTGTAGCCACCTTCATAGACTCCTACCTTTCCTGAATATCTTGAGTCAGAGATGAATCGAGTCCAAGCGATTGTATTCGGATCCGATGTCAGATCCACGTTCTCGTAAAATCCGTAGGCGAAACCTTTCCACTGTTTAAGTTCTGCTATCTTTTTAGTCGGGATCGTGCCTTGTGAAGAGTAGAAGTATTCATCCGCCAGTTTGCCGAATCCGTGGCCGCAGCCTTCGTGTCTGAGCGTCTGGGCGTAGTCGGTCTCATCGCGGCAGAGAGGAACGTAGCAGATTGCCATGTTGTTGCTGTACATCCAGCATGTTCCGGCGTATTGGGCCTTGTTGATGATCACGAAGATTATGGTCTTTGTAAGATCAACGGATGGCATATGTTCCTGAACAAAATTGAACACGGCTTCATCATTGCCGCTGATGTTTGTTCCCTGTCCGAATTGCGCCGAGAACTTGGTGTCACCACCTTCTTGTGCAATGATTCCGTTCTTCGAGACAGATCCTATCCTGTAGATGTTGAACCTGTCCTTCGTGCTCCTGAACGGCTCCTCAGTGAAGAAAGCCTCCTTGCCAAGTTCGACGTACTTGTTGAAAAGATTCTGATCCTTGTCCGCGAACGCGTCTCCGACAAACACCACGTCGATTCCCTTGCCGACAGTCGCCGAATGAATCCTGGTCACCTGTCCGTCCTGACTGTAGTCAGATGATGTGTAGGTTTGGATTCCCTGCTTGACCGTCACCGTCAGAAATGAGTTGTTGACATTCTTGAATATGATTTCGCCGCTTCTGGCTGAGGATGCCGTGTTGGCGTTAACCGTGAACGTGAACGTTCCGGAGTTCTCTGACTTCTTGCTGATCCATTCCGGCACGGAATTGACGGAGTAGTCCATGTTCGCTGTCACGGTCATCGTGATGTCCTGCTCGCTGCCGTCAATGTCGAACAGGGTCGGGGTGACGGAGAACACCTCGTCCTCGCCCGGCTCGGAGCCGACGACGAAGTTCACACCATCAGGAAGGAATATGTATTTGATAGCACTCATTTGACCATTGTAAATGTACAAGGTCTTCAACGGATTGTCTTCCGCGCTGATTTTGTTTAGTCCGGTGCTGTGAGAAATGTCAAGTGATGTCAAATTATTGTTATAGCAGAACAATTCTTTCAGTGCAGAGCTTTTACCGATTTTAAGTGTTGACATATTGTTGTTTGTGCAACCAATATATTCAAGTTTTAAGTTTTTTCTACAATCAAGCCTGCTTATGTTGTTGTTGCTACAAAACAATTGGACTAAATTTTGGCAATTTGAAAGATCAAGAGAAGTAAGATTGTTGAGATGTAAATTTAGATAAATCAAATTAGGGTTATTTGAAATGTCAACAGAAGATAATTTGTTGGACTGTAGATCAAAATATTCTAGAGAGGTGTTACTCTTCACATCAACCTCACTGATTGAATTGTACCCGCAGCATAGATTCTTAAGTTTTTGATTGTTATGCACATCTAATGAAGATAATTTACCTCTGTAACAATAGAGAGTAATCAATTCAGGGTTATTGCTGACATCAATGGAAACCATCGGATTCGATGATGCCTCAAAATTCTTCAGTTTTGGATTATTACTGAGATCAATATCGCTTATCGAATTGTAATTTAAATATAAATTAACTAATTCAGAATTGTTAGTCACATCCAAGTACGTAAGATTGTTGTTACAGCATCTTAAATATATCAGATTCTTTTTACCTGTTAGATTAATGGATAAAATCTTATTAAACTCGATGTTTATACCTTCGAGTAGAGGATTGTTGTCTAAATTTAAATCTGATAATTGATTATTAGAGCAATCTATATTGGTTAATTTAGGATTATATCTGATGTCTAATGTTTTAAGGCGACCATTAGTTATAATATTACCATCGTCACCTCTTGTTCTTGTACCACGGCATTCGAGGTATTGAAGATTAGGCATGTATTCGATACCGGCAAGTGATGATATTGTGTCAGTACCAGCGTATAACTGCTTAATGATATTAGCTTCTGTGAAACTGATTTCACCATCATTGTTTTTATCAAACTTAGACACAAGTAAAGCTTTGAAACTTGCATCCTCAAATATGATGTTTTGATTGCTCTCATCGATCTTGCACTCGAACGGAGTGATCCGGTAGAGTTCCGAGCGTTTGATGGTGACATCTGTCTCAATAGTCTTTTGGACTTTTCCTTTGTCTGTGTCAATCATGAGTGAGAATCCACCAGTGTATTTTTGTGCCGGAACTACAATATAGAATTCAGTCGTTACGTTGGACAGAGCGACAGCAGGGCAAATGAGCTTCACATACGAATTCCCTTCTTCCGATATGACCAAATCTGGCGATTCGGGATCGGCGTTTATGACGGCGTCACCCGAAACCTTGATTTTGTTGTTATTCGCGGAGAAACTAATGAAGTTGACTGTCAGACTTCCGGTCATGGAAATCTTAAGCACAGAGCAAAGGTTCTTGAAATTCAGAGTACTTTCTCCACCGGCCGCCACCATCGGGTAGGCTCCGTCCGGAATGTTACCCTCCTTGTAAGTCTGCTCTTCCGGCAGGACAACAGAAACTCTTGACTCATTGATGCTTTCACAGATCGAAAACGGATACACGGCGATTTTCTTTCCGGAAGGTATTGTTCCGGTGAATTCCCCGGAATTTGTTCCGGCACCGCCAGTCAACTTAAACTCAGATGGATTGACACCGCCGGCGAACACACCGATGGCGTCATCCTCCGACCAAAGTGTCTTGTAGATGTTATTTTCCGGACCGGATAGGTGTGTCTTAGTTTCCGCCTTCTGCTCAATGCTGGCCCTAAGCGTCGTGACAACGCCTTCATCTCCTGTTTCTTCCTCGGTACAAGCTGCTATTGTGACAAGCGATGACAGTATGAATATATTCAATAATCTCTTTGTTTTCATATTCGAATCTTATTTCAGTGTGATTTCTCCTCCGTCCTTTGTGTCCTCATTGCCGCCGTAGGTAGAGCCATCAGCGAAGATGAGGTCTTTTGTCGTTCCGATCGCCGCGCTGGTGGCATTGTCCACATAATAGTCACCGTAGTTGGCGGTTCTTATTATTGGCTGTGAACCGTACTGCTTGAGAACATAGACTAAAATCTTGAGGTTATCCTTGTTGTAGGAGCTTGGAATTGTCACAGAGTAATTCTTTTCCACTGTCTTATTTTCGGCTGTTGTGGAGAAAGTGTCTCCGGTGATGTCTGATAACGCCACTCTGGCGATGCTGCTGTGGTTGTAGCTGTCTCCACCTCCGTTCTGGTAACCAATGATGTTGTCCTCAAGGAGTACCGCCGTGACCTTGTAGTCACCCTTTTCCTTGATGTAGAGTTTGACGTTCAGATTCAGCGTGTTGCCAGAAACGGATGAGGAGAATGAGATCCCTGTCTTTACAGGGTAGTTGCTTTCGGTTTCCTTAACCGCATTGAGTATAACTTTTGTCGTATAATTACTGTTTGAGTAATTGGCGATTGAACTTCTATAGTCAATCATTCCTGTTGGGAAGCTGGTTATTTTGAATATGTTTTCTAGCTTGCTTGTCCCATTGAACCCTAAGTTGGAAGAAGTCGGGTGCAGGTTCAGTAACTCGATTCTGTTTGGGTATTGACTTATTGCGCTGGCAAAGCTTGTTGCCATCATCGGGCAGTACCCGCACCAAGTCGCCGTGAACCTCATCCCAAGAGACTTGTGCCAGAACTCCTTGCCAGCCCAATCCTCTGGATCGTCAGGATCTTCCGAGCCTTTCACCACGATCTTTGTGTTCGATGGAATATTTATCTCCGTGAGGGCATCAATCTGTCCTTCAAAGATGTACAGAGTCTCCAGTGGATTTCTGATACAATCGAAATATTTCAGGGCAATCAATTCGGAGATGTCCATCTCTTTGATAAGGTTGTTATTTGCGTTCAATATTTCGATTTCCGGACAACAATTCACCGTAAGGGATGAGAGACTGTTGTCGTTGACGGTCAATTGCCTCAGTTTTGTGTTGTTGCTTAGATCGAGTTCGGAAATCTTGTTTTTCTCACAGAATAAATGAGTCAGCTCAGAATTGTTTCTGAGATCAATCTGAGGTATGCTGTTGCCTATAATAACCAATTTAGCAAGCTTTTGGTTCTTGCGGACATTGATCGAAGACAAGTTGTTATTTGAACAGTAAATGTTTGTGAGTTTCTGGTTATTGCTTGGATCTAGTTCTGTCAGCAGGTTGTCGTCACAATTGAACGTGGCCAGCGACTCGTTATTGCTTATGTCAATTGACTTGATCTGGTTGTTGGACAGATCGATAACCTCCAGTTTTGTGTTGTTGCTTACATCAATCGATGAAAGATGATTGTTATAGGCAGTTAGACGCGTCAATTCTGTGTTCTTGCTGACATCAAGGTTGTTAAGATCATTGCCGGCGCAACGTAGTCTCTCAAGCAGGACGTTGCTTGTCAAGTCCAGCGATGAAAACTGGTTGAAACCGCAGTATAATTTTGTCAATTTCGTGTTTTTCGACACATCCAGAGTTTTTAGTTTTCCTCTGCCTTCCTCTGGTTCATAGCCACTCATCACAAAAGGTCCCTCGCAGTTGAGTTCCGTAAGGTTCGCCATGTGCTCAATGCCGGCCAGAGACTCGATGTTGTCGGTATCGACATCTATCATCGTGATTGCCAGCGCTTCCTCATAACTGATCTCGCCATCGCCATCCGTGTCGAAGTTCTTGATCATGTAGGCCTTGAAGTTCGCGTCCTCGAAGACGATGTTGTCCTTGCTTTGTTCTATCTTGCATTCGAAGGCTTTGATAGGGTAGAGGACGGAGCGGGATAAGGTCACATCGGACTTCACGGCCTTTACCACTGCTCCTTGGTCTGTGCTTATGGTGATCGTGAATCCGCCTGTGTACTTCTGGGCAGGGACAACCATGAGGAAATCCGTGCTTGTTCCTGTCAGCTTCACGCCGTTCGCGCAGTTGAGTCTGACGGTGGATTTGGCGTCACCTGACATGGTCAGCATTTTGTCGGCCGCGTTCACGGTTGCGTTGCCGGATGCTTTGGTGGAGGCATCGTTTGGAGTAAAGGTTATTGACTTGACAGTCAATTCTCCAAACATCCTGAGCCTGAGGACGGAGCAGAGATTGTAGAACGGAAGGACAGCTCCATCGCTGACTGCCGCCATAGGATAGGCGCCTTGCGGAATATTCCCGCTGACATATTCCTGAACCTCGGGGAGTGTGACGGAAATTGTTGATCCGGTTCTTCCTTTCACGATGGAATATGGGTAGATGGCTACCATATTGTCTGATGCCGCGTTTCCCTCAAACTCGGCGGTGTTGGTGTTCGCACCGGATGTAAGCTTGAATTCGCTGGCAGCGTTGCTGCCGGAGAAGACAGCGATCGCGTCGTCCGATGACCAGATTGTCTTGTAAACTCCGTCAGCGTCCGGGCCGTCAAGAGCTGTCCTTGTGGAGGATTGCTCTATGGTCGCCATGATTGTCCGGACTGTTTGACCATGCTGCTCTTCCTCGTTGCAGGACACAGCCAAGTAAAGTGAGGCAAGAGACAGGATATTGATAAATATTGTTGATGCTTTCATATTCAATAAGTTTTATTCGATGGTTATTTCCCCGCCGGTCGTGGTGTTCTCGTTGCCGCCTTTTGGCTTGCCGGCGGCTTGGATGACCAAGATTTCAAGTTCGCACTCATTTTCAGCAAGGCCGCGTATGACAATTTTGCCACCTCTTTCCGTGGTTGACGTGTTCGGGATGACTTTGAGTTTGTACCAGGTGGCTCCGTTGTAGGTTTGCATGTTATCCAGAATGACCCATTCAGGATTTTTTTTCAGGTAGCACTCGATATTGTGTATCACAGAAAATTGTATTTCACCTCCTTCCGCTTCAACTTTATATTCTCTGTTATCACCATCGATTCTGAATATTATGTCGGCGCCATTCTGGCTTAACTTGACGGTCGCTGTAGTCTTGCCATCTTTAGTTTTTAATGTGATCGTGGCGATCCGCTGTTTGGTTGCCGTGTTCTCTTCGGCGGTGACGGTTACCTGTGCGTTGCCGCTGCCGTCGGTGGCGCTCAGCTTAACCCAAGCCGCATCGGAAGTCATCGTCCAATCGGTGTTGGAGGTGACGGTGAATGTCTTGGATTCAGACTTGGCTGTGAAGGTCATGCTGGCAGGGGAGACGGAAAGCGTTGCATTGACCCCGGCCTGCTTTACGGTGACCGGGACGCACTCGTTGTTGTCGTTGCAGAATACGATGACACCCTCGCGGGCTTCGGTGGAGGTATTTGCCTCGGCATTGAACGTGTAGGTGTCGGTGTTCCCGCTGGGCACCTTGCCCGTCTGTTTCACCCATTCCGGCTGCGAGTTGATCTTGTAGCCGATGTTGTGCGTGACCTTGA
>OCLD01000005.1_pt1 | contig 53315 bp, 41 predicted proteins | sample 1495911 | NCBI WGS metagenome assembly OCLD01 (sample SAMN03418271, study PRJEB22391) | human gut metagenome | biome: human-gut; feature: organic feature; material: feces | host: Homo sapiens | place: Tanzania | collected 2013-01
GATTCCTTAAGATGATGCAGGTTATTTTTTGAATGTTACTAAACTAACAGACAAGGAAAGGAAGAAGATTTCGGGCCTATTCATCGGGTGGAAAAAGTGGCTTTCTGCACCCGACCCCAATTTGCAATGACTTTTCGGGTGTCAAACGCTCCTTTTTTCACCCGGAACAACAGCCACTTGGATCTGAGTCGATTATACCACACGCCAAGGTTGGTGAATGAGAATCAGGAATGTTGCTTCTTGCCTCTTAGTTCATTTGGCACACCAGAAGAGCACTTCCTATACCATACGGTGTGTCCCGGTATATTTGATAAACAGGAAGGCCTTCGGCCGTATATTTTTCTGTTCAATAAAGCAAATGGAGATCATTCTTCCAAGTATGAAAAATCATACGTACCTAAAACAGCATCCCTCTGACAAATAGATAGTTAGTGTTCTAGGTGCGAGTATATTCACACACCTGTGAGTCGGCGGCCTCGGTGCAAGGCGTTCTATTTGTGTTCAGAACTTCCAGGTGCGAGAAACCAAACGCACCTGAAACACCATCAACTTGATAACCAAGGGATTGTTCTTCTATGTGTGAATATGTTCTCGCACCTAAGCGTTATGGGCATATTATGGAATGGTCCGCAAAGCCACAAAGCCACAGTATATTATGCATAGCTAATCTTAAAGGCACTATATGCCATTAACGACACTGTTATCTTTGTGAATTTGGCTGCTGGCAATCATCTGGACGTTGGTACGATAAGTGGAAAGATAAGTCAACAGATATATAATTTCCCAAGGAGAATGGATGTGTAGTCCAGTTAAACGAACGCTCCTTCACAGGCGTTAACTTGTGTAAATCACGCTTTTAGAAGGACAATGCTCCCTTCACGAGCGTATTCCTGTCATATTCACGCTTTTGGAGGACGTGAGTTTAATTTAGGAAATGATATATGAGCTTGACTGACATTCCACATTATGGAGCTGAGACTCAGACACACACACGAGTATTACTTTCAACGGCGATTATGCAACACAGCAATGCACAATTTGTTCATTAGCCACAACTTGGCAAAAAGGCAAATTGCATGGCGAAAAGCCACTAATATCCTCATATCCAACTCAGGGAAAGACTTACTCAAAATTTCAAAGCGAGTCCTAAACCGTAATTCTGTACACCAAGGTTAACTTCAATATTTCTCTCGGCAAACCCATTAGCGGAATTGAAACTCCTTATTGATTTCTTTATCATAGACGAACCCACTAAATCCAGAGGAAGCCCCAATAGAACCAATCCAGCACAGATACCATATACAGTACCGTCTTCATCAAGACCTCCACCTACGGCAGAACCGACAAGCCATCCTAAAGCGAATCCAGCACCAACACCAATCATAATGGAGCCTGTGGTCTCAAATAAGCGTCCAGATTTGTATCGACGGTAATCTTCAGGTGATAAATATCGGCTGGCATCAATGCGGACACCATTTATACTAACGTCTCCCCGCCAACTATTGTATGTCATCTGACCATCAATAAGACTCTCGGATATGTCGTCATTCGCTCTGAAAACTTCTTTCTGACCATTCTCATATGCAATGGAATACACATCTGATTTCGGCGAGGCATAAATCACATCAACGTGTTTGTCTACATCCAAATAACGAATTTCGGAAACACCTACTTCAATAACTTTTGCCTTTATAGCCGTACCATCTTTCTTAGTAATTATATCCTGAGCCTCTGATGAAACCATAAAAACAAATAATGCTAGAAATAATACAATAAGCTTTTTCATAACTCAAAACTAATTTGATATCCGCAAATTTAATAAATCCGTCCTTAAAACCAACACAAAGAATGACATAAAACAGCATCCTCGAATAGCACAAATGGCCTTTCAAAGAGTTCTTAGTGCGAGAGAAGATGCGATCCGCTCACGGAGGAGGCTACAGCATATTCATCAGCGTGGAGCGGTAGCTGTCACCGATAGGGATGCGCTTACCGGTGGACATCAGGACCATTCCGGAACTGACTTCGGAGACTTTGGCGAGGTTGATGACGTAGGAGCGGTGGACACGGACAAAACGGGAGGCGGGGAGTTTTTCAAGGAGTTTGGAGAAACTCATCAGTACGACCTTCGGCATCTGTTCACCGGCCACATAGATTTTCAGGTACTCGCTCATGCCTTCAACATAGACAATGTCGGAAATCTCGACCTTGATGATCTTGTAATCAGCCTTGAAGAACACGAAATCCTCAGAGGCCGATTTGGTTGTGGCGGTGGAAGTCAGCGGATTGGAATCCGATGTCTGAGAAGCGGAAGCGGGTTTGGCGGATAAAATCGTTCCGGCGGCCTGGATCATCTCAAAACGAGTGCGGAGTTTCTCTGCGGAGGTGATGAACTCACTCAGTGTAAATGGTTTGAGAAGATAGTCCACGGCATCCACCTTGAAGCCTTCGATGGCATATTCGGAATAGGCGGTGGTGAAGACCACGAGGGGAGGCCGCTTAAGGGTCTTGACCAAATCCATTCCGGAAAGGTCAGGCATGTTGATGTCCAGAAACATAGCATCCACTTCATTATCTTCCAAGACCTTACGGGCCTCGAAAGCGCTGGAGCAGGCGGCGCTCAGCGACAGGAACGGGACCTTGGAAATGTATTTTTCAAGTTGGCCGAGAGCCAGCGGCTCGTCATCCACGGCGATAACACTTAACATACTGACACAGGCTTTGAAGGCAAGATCATAAGTACCTCATACTCAAAGGAAGACTTGTCGATGTGCAAGACAAAATCCTCACCGTAGAGCAATGACAGCCTTTTCTGAATATTATCGAGTCCGATTCCGCCGACGGCTTGTTCATCATGATCGGCGTTCAGACTGTTGGCGCAGCGGAATATCACTTTGCCGGATTCCAACGCCACAGTCAATCTGATGAAACTATCTGATTTGTAGCTCACTCCGTGTTTGAAAGCGTTCTCGGCGATGGTCGCCATCAGAAGCGGAGGAACCTGAGCGCCACCATCATCCTCGGGGAATGAATATTCAATCCTCACACAGTCCGTGTAGCGCAGACGCATCAGGTACAGATAGTGCCGCAGAAGGTCGAGTTCTTTCGCAAGCCCGACCGTCGGGCCGTTGCTGTCGTACAGGACATGGCGCATCAAACGGGAAAGCTCCACAATGCTGTCCTTGGCTTTCTCGGGCGAAACATCAACCAAAGCGTGAATATTATTGAGCGTATTCATGAAAAAGTGAGGGTTGATCTGGTAGCGGAGATATTCAAGCCTGTACCGCAGGTTCTCCTTTTCCAGTTCCTCCAGACGTTTTTTCTCAAGGGAGTAGTTCGTGTAGTATTTAGCTCCGAGGTTGACTCCCAACATCATAAAGGCAATGATGATCCTGCTGACGCCGGCTCCGATGGGTTTCTTGTCATGTTCCGGACGCGGCGGTTCGGTACGTCCATATTCAGGATGTCCGCCTGAGCCTTTTGCCTCTGGATACCCCATCACCCCATGACCATCATCACGCATCATAATCTCCGGCGGCTCTCCCCTATCGTCCATAAAACCATAAGGTGGCGGATTATGCCCCGGCTTCTCTGCCGGTTCAGGCTTTCTGTCAAGCAATGCCTCTGAATCAAGCACATAAAACGAGAATACCCCCATTAATACCACCGTACACAAAAGGTACTGAACGACCCGTTTCCGACGGATCAGCATCGGAGCAAGAAGCAAGTCATGAATGGTGAACAGCACCAGAAACGGCAACGTAGGAAGTAAAAATTTCTTCCAAAAGTGCGACAGGAAGCCAAGCGAGGCCTCCCCCGAAGACTCCCACCATGCAAGCAAAGCCTCGAACAGGAATATCCCCGCCCAGATCGCCGCCTTTGCAGCCAAAGTCTTATATTCTTTGAACATTTTCATCTCACCACAAAATTACAACATTGTTCCGAATCCAACCCGCCAGTTCGTTGAAGAAATCCGCCCGTTAGTTGAAAAAGATTGACAGAGGCACAATTGGTGCCTTACCTTTCGGCCTGAAAACAGAAAACGTTTGGAATTATGAAACGGTCTTATCTAGTATTTCTATTGATTCTGGGTTCCTGCAGCGGGAACCTGATCGACACAATCGACGAACCGTCAGACGACGACTCTTCTTCAGACAGCGAGGTCACCACCACTGACGGAACCATCAGCATAGTGTTCTCCGAGAGTGGCGCGACCGTCAGCGGAGACCCGTCCGGCATCGTGACCGTAAGCGGCAACGATGTGACAGCCAACAACACATCCGAAGCCCTCATCACCTATGAGCTCAGCGGAACCGCTTCCGACGGATTTTTCAAACTGTACAGTCCTGTAAAACAGGTGATCGAGATAAAGAATCTTAATTTGAAGAATCCAGACGGAGCTGCCATCAACAACCAGAGCCACAAGCGGACTTCCGTGGTCGTGACCGGCGAGAATTACCTGACGGACGGAGCCGTGAACTCATCGGGAGACTATCCGGACCAGACATCCGACGAGGACATGAAGGCGGCTTTCTTCAGCGAAGGGCAACTGATCTTCAGCGGAGACGGAAACCTCACTGTCACGGCTAACGGAAAAGCCGGAATCACAAGCGACAACTATGTGGTCGTCCAGGAAGGAGTGTCGCTAAATGTCACATCAAAGGGAGGACACGGAATCAGAGGCAGCGAAAGGGTCACGATCAGTGGCGGAACTGTTAATGTAAGCACCTCAGCGACAGGGAAGAAAGGAATCTCCACAGACGGCGAATTCGCTCTTCGCGACGGCACGGTGACCATTGTTTCGACCAGCTCGGCCGGAACAGTAGACGGAGAGTTGACCGGAGCGGCAGGAATCAAGGCCGATGAGTCATTCGTCATTGATGGCGGAAGTCTGAACGTGACTGTCAGCGGCAAGGGTTGCAAAGGAATAGCCTGTGGCGGGGACGGACATTTCAACGCTGGCACCGTCAAAGTCATAGCTTCCGGAGCAAACTACGGGAACTCCTTCTCTCAAGGTTCTTGGGGAGGATCAAGTTCCTCTGAATCAAAGTCCTCAAAGGGAATAAGATTCGAAGGCGACCTCTATTTCGATGGAGCCGATGTCAATGTGACCTGCGTGTCCCACGAAGGGATCGAGGCGAAAGGCGCGATCACGATCACAGCCGGAAATGTCAGCAGCACGGCAAGCGATGATGCCCTCAATTCGGGCACTGACATGACGATCAACGGAGGACAGATCTACGCGCTCTCCAGCGGAAATGATGGCCTGGACGCCAACAGAGACATGTATGTCAAAGGCGGCTACATCTTTGCGGTCGGCTCCGGCAGCCCGGAAGTGGCGTTGGACGCGAACACGGAAGAGAATCACAAGATGTACCTCAGCGGCGGCACATTGCTGGCGTTCGGCGGCATAGAGTCCGGAACAAACATCACGCAGCCTGTCCTCAACGTGGCAAGCTGGACAGCGAACACGGAATATTCACTCTACGATGGTGACACTCCGCTGGCCACTTTCACCTCACCAAGCAAAGGTGGCAACGGAATCGTGATCTCCCACCCATGTTTTGTCAGCGGCAGGAGCTACACTCTCAAGACTTCATCCGGAAGCACGACTCTGACAGCGTCAATGGAAGCGCAAGGAGGCAATGGCGGAGGGGGTAATCCCGGGGGTGGCAATCCCGGAGGCGGCCCCGGTGGCAGATGGTAAACCATAATATTCATTGAATATGAGAACGAAACCATTCATAATGATCATCTTATCGCTTTTCAGTCTGTCACTTCCGGCGCAGGAAAAGACAGGCAAGAGCAACCTGACCGTCAAGGAATGGAACATAGACGCCGGCTCGAACCAGAAAGTTCTTGACCACCTGACAATCTACAACGCAAGCGGCAGGAAGGTAGAGGAGGTGGAATACGACCGCAAAGGTCAGAAATGGCGCAAGAAGTATGAATATTCCCCCGACGGCAATCTCACCAGAGTGCTGATCTACGATTCCTCGAACAAGCTCGACAACATCCGCAAGTTCGAATTTAACGAGTTAGGACGCAAAAAGACTGAATATGTCTATGATGCAAAAGGAAAACTCAAACGGTGTAAAGTGTATGAATATTCCGTCGGCACCGCAGGTGATTGACATAGGGCTTCTTTCGAGGTTTGAACCGATCACTCTGGAGCGGATGGACTCGATCAAGCTGATGAACAGGCTCGACACCAAGTTCATCACTGACACTCTGACGCTTGAGTCCATTCTTGAGGATGCCTTAAGGCATGGTTACATGGCGTTTGAATGTGATGGCGAGAGGATGCACGCCTACGACAGCATCTATTTCGACACCGCTGACCTCAAAATGTTCACTGAAGATCGCAGAGGCAAGCTTGTCCGCCAGAAAATCCGCACCAGAGTTTATCAGGAATCAGGGCTTTGCTTTCTGGAGGTCAAAAAGAAGAACAACCACTCAAGGACAAAAAAGAAACGGATAAGAATACCGCAGACTGATTTTCAGGATTTTAGAAATGATTCCGAGGCTTGTTCCTGGCTCGCGTCCAATTCAGGCTACCACAGGGACAATGTTCATCCGGCCATAGAAACGTCTTTCAACCGGATTACTCTTGTCAACAAAGGTCTCACAGAACGTCTCACGATAGACACATCGGTAACATTCAGAAATTTAAGGACAGGGGGAAGTTCCGATCTGGGAGCCACGGTGATCATCGAACTCAAGCAGGATGGAAGAATCCGGAGCGAGATGAAGGACATTTTGCTTGAACACAGGATCAAGCCTTTCAGAATCAGCAAGTACTGCATAGGAACCGTCCTCACGGACTCAGGCATGGCCGCAGGCCGGTTCAAGCAGAAAATCAGACATATTGACAAATTGAACAAAAACTTTTACATAAAATGCTACAATCCAGTATTACTCCGGCCGCTTTAGACGAAAGCGAGCTTCTTGGCATCCAGACACTCTCCGATCCGGTGATGAGCACGGCCCAAAGCCTGTCGGAACTTGCGCTGAGGTTCTTCCTCAACCTGTTGTCCTGTTGGGTGATAGTCAAGTCGTTGTACTATCCGAAAAGCCGCAGGAAAGACTACGTGTTCACATTCCTGACTTTCTCGTCGGCAATGCTGCTTCTGCTCTATGCGATGGGCAGGGTGGATGTTGGAGTCGGACTGACTCTCGGACTCTTCGCTATCTTCGGAGTGATCCGCTACAGGACCGAGACCGTTCCGATCCGTGAGATGACCTACCTGTTCGTGATCATAGCGGTCGCGGCGGTCAACGGCCTCACACCACTGTTCAAGGTCGCGGGTGTTGACGGAAACGCTCCGCATTATGTTCTCGGTACCGGAGATCTGCTCCTGGCCGTGGCCGCCAACGCCCTTTCAATCATCCTGATCTGGGTGTTGGAAAGCAGCCGAAGCCTCAAGAGATCCGCCTCAAAGATCATTCTGTACGACAGGATTGACCTGATTGTGCCTGATCGTCGTGACGAACTATTCAAGGACATCGAGAACCGCTGCGGAATCAAGCCTCTTGACATCACCATCGGCAACATCGACTTCCTCAAGGACGCGGCCTACATCAAGGTTTACTACAACACTGAAACGGCCGCCGACACGACAATCGATTCAATCGTAAGAAACAAGCAATTCATTGAGAATCATAATTTATGAATATCACAAATATATTTCCGAAAGCAACGGTCGCGTTGGCACTGCTGACGCTGACATATTCAGAGATTTCCGCCCAGGAGATCAATGGCCGCGCGTCCGCCGAATTGGATTGGAAGGTCGCGAAAGGACTTCATCTGAACGCTGAGTATCAGGTTCGCACGAAGGACTCGCTCTCCGGAATCGAGAGGAATCAGTTCTCGGTCGGAGCCTCCTACAAACTGAACAAGTATTTGAAAACAGGCTTGGATTACACCTTCATCGGCCACTATGCCAACACCTCCGGTGAGTTCCGGCCAAGGCACAGATTGTCAGCCAACATTACCGGAATCCTTGATGCCGGAGACTGGCGTTTCTCCCTCCGCGAAAGACTCCGGTTCACCCACAAGTCCTACGACATCAACCCATATCAGGAGGTCCTCAACCCATTGACCCTCAAGTCCCGCTTCATGGTCAAGTACCGTGGTTTCAAGGCCGTTGAGCCTTACGCCTACGTCGAGCTTCGCAACGTCTTCAACGCTCCGAAATGCAGCGCCACCCACAACACCGCAACCGACACGTGGTCAGACTACGAGTTCCTCGGCTACACCCACGCCTACATCAACCGAGTCCGCGGTGCCCTCGGTCTCGAATGGAACCTCACCAAGCGTCACAGTCTGGACTTCACCGCTATGTTCAACTACCACAACGACCTTGAGATCGACACCGACAAGGCCGGCACCAAGCTCAAGTCCCTAACCTGGCAGAACCCCACCACCGCCACCCTCAGCGTCGGCTACAAGTTCTCGTTCTAAATCCACGGAATGGCGAAGGATCAATAGCTTTCCCCATAAGCCTCTATAGGATAACGGAAGATATTCATTATCAATGTGACCCATTGATCCATAGGTATCTGACCGAGTGATGATTCAGGTAGCATCCTGGTCAAAAGCCATATAAATGACATATAAATTCATGTCCACGAAGTACTTCCGTACTCTAAGAGCGGAATTTCGGCCTAAAGTCGCTCGTGAGGAAACAATCATCCTTATAGAAGCGTGAACTAGGCTAAATATCGCTTGTAGGAGAACATTTAATGCTCCTATGGTGTGTGCATGACACATTTCCACCATCACGTGGTTTGCGGGATTTCGCAGGAGGAACTTCAAACGCAGATGAATATTCCTGTGCAGGAGATTGCCGATGAGTTGGAAATCTCTTTTAACGCGGCTCTGGAAAAGCTGAAGAGCAACTACGACGGCTACCATTTCTGCGCCAGATCGGAGGATGTCCACAACCCTTTCAGCCTACTCAATTCATTATCCGACAAAATGTTCGGCAGTTATTGGTTCGACACGGCCACACCAACATTCCTGATCGAGCGGATGAGGGAGGATCCCATTCCAGAGAACCTTTTGGACAGGATGAACGAGATCGCAAGAAGCGACTTTGATGTCTCACCTGAATTTTCGGACAGCATTCTGCCGCTTCTTTATCAGACAGGCTATCTTACAATAAAAGGATACAGCACCGAAGATGAGTCCTACACTTTGGGCTATCCGAACCGGGAGGTCAGGGAAGGATTCCTCAAAGGGCTTCTGAATAGCTACAGAGGCTCGGAGGGGATGAGCGCCTCATTTGTGTTCCAATTCAACAAGGCACTGAAAAACAATGACATCGATGGGGCGTTGGAAAGAATGAAATCATTTCTCGCTGGGATTGTTCCACTGAATACAATGTTACCGTTTTGAGGCAGATATATAAGCGGACTTTCAGCCGGATTATCTGGATTTGCCTCAGCGAATTCAGCACCGCCGCTGACCTGAATTTATCTTTGATGATCAATTAGGGAAATGGTTGTACATTGGTGCCGGTTTCCGTATGGAATCATTATCGGTATATGAATGATATTCATCTTTAATAGACAAAAAACGGGAGCCGACAATTTGTTTAACCAACTAAAACTATTATCTTTATGGCTGTTAATAGCAATCGTGCTAAACGAACGGGACACTTACAACCAGATAGCCTACGCCAGGAAGTTCGGGCGAGAGGAAGGGATCAAGCAAGGACTGGAGCAAGGCAAGGTTGCCGAACGGGAGGCAATAGCATTACGTATGATAGGGGCAAACACACCTATCGAGTTCATCGTCAGTTGTACCGGCCTTGACAAGGCTGCTGTGGAAGCGCTTGCGCGAAAGACGAAGTAGTTAGTATGACAAGTAAGGATTACAGGGGTTTCGCGGTGGAGCAGATGGGGATGCTGGAGGGGATTTGCACGAAGCCGATGATGGGAGAGTTTCTGCTTTACTGGCAGGGGAAATATTTCGGTGGAATATACGACAATCGGGTCCTGGTCAAGAAGACCAAGACCAATGAGAGGTTCGGAATGCCGGAGGCGATTCCTTACGAGGGGGCAAAGGCGATGTATCAGATCAACATCGACAACCGGGAGGAAGTGGCGGAGGTCATCAAGGCGACCTGCGAGGGGTTGAAATAGACCGCAGCGCCAGAAAACTCTCTACAAAAAGTCTGACGATTATATTATTAACGAATATTCAGGAATATGTTGGAGACAGGAACAAAGGCACCGGAGTTCATAGGTGCGGACGAGAATGGCAACGAGGTAAGCCTCAATGATTTCAAGGGGAAGAAACTTGTGCTTTACTTTTATCCGAAGGACAGCACTCCGGGATGTACGGCGGAGGCTTGCGACCTGCGGGACAACTATCATCGCTATCTTGCGCTTGGGTATCAGGTGCTTGGAGTCAGCAAGGACTCACAGGCCTCGCACCGGAATTTCATAGAGAAATATTCTCTGCCTTTTCATCTGGTGAGCGATCCGGAGTGCGCCATTCTGAAGGCTTACGAGGCTTGGGGACTCAAGAAGCTCTACGGAAAGGAGTCCTACGGGACATTGAGGACCACCTACGTTATCGATGAGGACGGAATCATCATCGATGCCATCGGAAAAGTCAACACCAAGGATCATACTTCACAGATTCTCGGGGCAAAGGAATAAGTGACGGTAACGTTTTCGGCCATATTCGCCGCCGTCGGGTGACAAACACACTCCGACAGAAGCAAATATGGCTTAAAATGATGCTGTCGAAGTGCCGGAACCGGCAAAACGGCTCAACCATTCATCACACAACCTCGACGCCGGCAAAGGAGCATTCGGCGATGAGGTGGATGGTGTGGGAGCCTGTCTGCTGACGGAGGCGGTCGGCGGTCTTGTTGTTCACGCCCCCGAAGGCGGAATTGGAACGGACATCGACATTGACATCTTTCGGGACGTATATTCCCACTCCGGCGAAACTGGCCTTTACATGAATCTGGACATCATCACTGATGATGGCGTTGCGGAGATCAAGCCGGACAGAGCCGAAGGAGGCTTCTATGTCAGCACCGTCAAACTCCTCATCCTCAACACGACGGTTCTGCTCGCCAAAAGCTGATAAGATTTTCAGGATATTCCTTCCATCGCGGGAAATAATCGAGCAACCTCCTCTGGAGTCGTGGCAATTCCAACACTCCGGACGGCCGCTCTTGGAAAAAATCAGCACAATGCCGAAAGCGATGAATATGATCGCGAGGCACAGCTTCCAGAACACCGACCAGTCAATGTAGCCCTGAGCCTGGAGCAGTAAAACCGCACCAAGGGCTATGCCGCTGAAAGAGCCCCAGTTAGGGTTGGCAATCAGGTGTGCGGTGCAAGGCAGAATAATAAGGAGTGTCCACCAACCACGGAAGAATATGTCGAACCCTATCACTCCGGTGACATTCAGAATCCACAGCACGCCTATCGCGGCTATGGAGAATCCAAAAAACAGTTTCGTTAACTTTTTCATACATTATAAATTATTAATTCTTATCTGAATCACAGCGGCAAAGGTACTACGGAAAACTCTTGTGGCAATGGGTGTGACAAGGACAAAAGGCACATAGTAATTATCTAATGTTCAAGAACATAACAGTCAAGGCTATGGACAATGAGGTACTTCGACAAGCTCAGCGAGCGGATAAGAATATATTTCTGTTACTTGAAAGATAAACAATTCAAAACAGCTTCTTACTTTAGAAATAATGTATGACGTCAGGGGAAAAGGCAAATGGCGACTTTGTACGTGGATGATATTGAATATACCGTTACCTTCGTTCAGATAATTCCTTACGAAACGCTTTCAGCACGATGTGACCTGGAAACACTTGCGTTTGGTCTTCGGCTGAAAAACTTGTACTTGGAGTGAGGACTTTTTCAGGCGAAACCTCATCTCGGCTATCTCAGAGGCATTTGACCGTGAAGGAGTTCTGTAAAAATCAGTGGTGACAAGCAAATCCAGTTAGTTCTGAGTCCAGCAGTCACTCGCCAAACAATCAGAACGTGGCGATGAACTCGTCGATGGAGGTGCCTTCCGGGAGGGCGGAGGCGACACGGGCCTTGAGACGCTGTTTGCCCTTCGTGACGGAGGTCGGGGATATTCCCATCATGGCAGCCATCTGCTTGCCGGAGAAACCGAAGCGGAGCAAGACGGCGATGCGCAGCTCCGCGGCGGTAAGCCCCGGAAAAGAAGACTTGAGTCTCTCCGTGAAACGGTTGCATACATCATCCAGAATCTTCTCCAGCCTTCCCCACTCGGCATCGGACAGATAGCGCGGGTTCTGCTGGAGCGACATCACCAGCTTGTCCTTGAACATCAGCACCGAACGCAACTCGCTACGCTCCGACTCGCTCTCGTGAAGCAATGTCTTGCTCTCCCCTATCTCGCTGTCTTTCCGCTCGATGGCCTCATCACGGTTTCTCAGACGCCTCCTGAACATACGTACGATCAAGTACAACGCCACTATCAGGGACAACACCGCAGCCACAGCAGTGCCTAAAATACGGCTTCTCGACGAACGGATGTCCGCCTTCCCGGCCTCTACACTGTTCCCGATGATCCTGTCGTTCTGCTGAGACGCTTCCAACTGGCTCTTGATCTCATTATGGATGGTCAGATACTTGACGGCATTCTCTTTATCATCAAGCAGATCGCGATAGACAATGTAAGAAAGCTGTGAACCTGAAAGCTTAGCTATCAGATCCGAAGCCTCCATCTCCTTTGCGGCGTAGAACAACGCCGAATCAGGAATATTCATTTTACGGAAAGCATCCGCAAGGACAGCGTAACGCACACGGGCCTTTCTTTTTCCTTCCCTGAAAAGCCTTTCCTGCGCGCGGACAGCGGTCGAGGCGCATTCCAAAGCCTTATCGAATTGACCGTTACGGCTATAGCACGCTCCGAGATTGTAAAGAGCACGGGCATAGTCATTATCATCTCCCTTGGAGATCTCCGCCGCGCGGTTGGCATATTCAATGGCCTCAGAATAGTCCCGGTCCGCATCCCCAAGGAACAACGAACGGTGCGACAGATTGATCAGAGCCGTCACCTGAAACGCCAGCGAACCCGCCTTCTCTGCCTCCTCCAAACCTTTCTCCAGATAAGGCAAAGACGCGTCATACCACTTGCGGTCATTAAGCACGACAGCGTAGCGCAGGTTGATCATCGCCGCAAGCATATGATTGCCAGAGCCTTTAACCTCTTTTGTGGCGAGAAGCAGATCATTGGCCCAATCCGCCTGGTTCCCCGATTTGTTGTCCTCGCGGACGACCGCCCTAAGATAATACGCCTGCGCCTTACGGTCACGGTTGCCGTATTTCAGGAAATAATCAACCCCGACATTCATCATCCCCTCGTCAATCCCTGGCTTGTAGGCGTTGTACTCCGCGAATGTCCTCAACAGACAGTAGGACGCATAGAGATAGCGGCCGGAGGACTCCGAATATGAAGCGGAATCCAGAATGATCAAAGAACTGTCAGGGCGGGAGTCCAATAGACCCTCAGCCCGACTTAAATCCTCAGGGAGTCTAGAGCCACGGCCGCACGAAGAGGCCAGACAAGCACAGACAATGAATATAATCGCAGGAAACTTTCCCATCATAACTTTCACAGGCATATGGTCATCCGCTGGTTAGTCCAATCGGCGTTTGCCTGAACACAAAGTTAGGAATTATGCGGGAATATTCCTATTTCCCACCAATGCCCTTGCCGCCGCCGATTCGGGAGGCTTCGTCGATGCTGCCGACTTTGCGGGCGCGGGTCTGCCGGGCTTTGCCGAAACGCACCTGCCGGTTGCGGTACCTGTCATTCTGGAGGGACCGGGCAAGAATCCGGAACGGAACACCGTCCCGCGTCAGCTTGTTGTCGATGTTCATGTCAATGTCCATGTCGTAGATTCCCTGATAGGCGGAGACGAATGTGTTGGTCTTCGCGGTCCTGTAGCTCAGGCTTCCGTTGACGTTCTCTCTCATAAGGAAACGGCCGGTCTCCCCGAAGTACATTCCTCCGTCATCGGTTCCGATCTCGCCGTTGAGTCCGGACAGGGCGTTGCGCTTTGTCTTGATGTTGATGATACCTCCCTGTCCCTCAGCGTCATACTTGGCGGAAGGATGCTCCATCAGCTCGAACTTGTCGATTGAGGATCCCGAGGTTGACCTCAACAGAGCCTCCAGACCTTTCCCGTCAAGATAGGACGGACGGCCGTCGATCCAGACCTGGACCTTTTTTCCGTTCAACGTCACGTTACCATATTTGTCGATAGTCACACCAGGAGCCTTCCTGATGAGATCCAGGGCGTTGCTTCCCTGCGCGAACGCGCTTTGCGAAACGTTCATCACCAGCTTGTCAATCTTCATCTCGACCAGTTTCACCCGCTCGGTGACGGTCGCGCCGGCTATCATCTGAGTGTCTTCGGACATACTCAAAGGCTCGATCTCATTCAGTCCGGAAACAATTTTCACATTTCTGAATATATCCTTGTAACCGATAAGCGAAGCCTTTATTATATATTCTCCGGGGGCGGCCTGAAGGGAATATGCTCCCTTGTCGTCGCAAGTGGCGCCGGCGGCCAGCGTGCTGTCAGGTCTCATGAGAGCGACGGTCGTCCAACCGAGTGGCTCTCCGGTTGACTTGTCACACACGATGCCTTTAATCTCCGCGGCATTCTGCCTCGCCGCCGAAGCTGTGGCTCCCCCAAGGATCGCAGCGATGGCGATCACAACTAATCTTTGTCTCATCATTTTCTTCTTCAATTTTTTTCGGTGCAAAGTTACGGTGGGACTTTCACCATCAATCACATTCCAGACGGACATATTAGAATTGCAAGTTTCTGAATATCAAAGACTACAACATAGACAACATGGACAATTCCACCATGCAGTGCCTTTCCGCACACAAATTGACGTACCTGGGTAGGCGGATAAAAGATAAGCGGCAGAGAAGGGGGAGGTGCTCCGGCACAGTCGCGAAAATATTCTTTAGATGAATAATTTCTCATCAAAACTGTTGTTTATTTGTAAAAAAATATTGAAATTGTGGGTGGTTTTTGGTACTCTTCAGGAAACTGTTCTATGAGTTTTTTCCTGGACGCAATCACATAACATAAAGCTAAAGACATGACATTAAAAAAGTTAACCATTCGGTTTTTCTGTCTTTTATTGTTGGGAATGCCGCTGGCATTCTCTTCCGCATTTGCCGGACCGGCCAGACCCGGGGTCGTCACTGTGAGGCAAAGTGACGGCACCACGATCAGGATCCGTGTCCACGGCGACGAGTTCCACCACTACGTCACAACAGAGGAAGGATACTCTCTGGCTGTGGACTCCGACGGGGATTGGGCTTTCGCCAGACTCGGGAGTGACGGTCTTCTGGTTCCGACATCCGTCAAGGCAAAGCCAGTCAGCCGGCTTACTGAATCCGAGCGGAGGATTCTTGGCTCATCACTGCGCAAAGATGTCCGGCCAACCGCGCTGACCGCACTGCAGAAAAGGCTGCTCGAATCTACGCGGACATATTCCCCGCTGACGCGTTCCGGCGAAACCACGGATTGTGTTCCTCCGCTTCTGGGCGGGACTTCATGGAAAGCTGTCGGAGAAAAGAAAGTGTTGGTGCTTCTGGCGGAATATCCCGACCTGCCGTTCACAGAAGGCAGCAACGCCGCATTCAACAATTTATTGAATTCCAGAAACTACACAAAAGGTGGAGCCACCGGAAGCGTCCGGCAGTACTATCATGACAATTCAAACGGGATGTTCAGCCCGGAGTTCACCGTGGCGGGGCCGTACAGACTCTCCAAAAACAGAGCTTGGTACAAGAGCAGACCGGAAGAGTTGGTCTCCGAGGTTGCCCGTCTGGCCGACCCTGATGTGGATTTCAGCCAGTTCGCAGAGAATGGAATGGCTCACGACATATTCGTGTTCTATTCCGGAGGTGCAGAAAGCAGCGGCGACCCGAACGGCATCTGGCCGCACCGCAGCACGATCCGCAACCTGTCGCTCGATGGGGTGACAATCCCCGGCTATGCCTGCAGCTCCGAGCTTGAACCCGCCTCGACAGGGGTGAACATTCTCGCCGCGATAGGCTCTTTCTGCCACGAGTTCGGACACATTCTTGGGTGGCCGGACTTCTACGACACCATCGGCGGCAACGATACCAAATGCGAGGTCCCGGGCTATTTCTCGCAGATGTCCTATGGAACCTACAACAACGAAAGCCGCACCCCGCCAGCTCTGAGCATACTCGAAAGATGGATGATGGGATGGGCGGAGCCTGAGGTGCTGGAGACTTCCGGCAACTACACATTGCCGGCGGTCACCGAAGGCAAAGGCTACCTCGTCAAGACGGAGACAGAGGGTGACTACTTCCTGCTGGAATGCCGCGGGGCAGGAAAGACCGTATGGGACAAGAAAGAGTATCTTGACTACTACGGACGCGGTTCCGACTGGGGGCTTCTTGTCTATCATGTAATAAACGATAGCAACAGCTGGCTCGGAAACACGGTGAACACCGCAAAAGGGAACGAGCGCTACAGGATCATGTACTCCGACCCGAGTTCCAAAGGCGATTACGCCCCTGTGTATATGCCGACCCATTGCTTCTTCCCGGGCGGCAGGAAAGTGACAGCCATCTACACCGGCACGGAATCCGGCTTTCTGGCGGCGAGCGGCAAGAAAACGATGGTGGAACTGCCGTCTATAAGGCTGAATGAGGCGGAAGGCTCCGTGGAACTGTCCGTGAGCGAGCGAGGCGGCGACATCAGCGAAATCAAATCCACCGCCTTCCAGCACGACATTCTGCTCAGTTGGAAAGATGATGTCTCCTCATCGTGGTCAGTGGTCTGGAGAACCCCTGGAAGCGCGGAGGCCACCGGCAGCCTCACAGGGCTGACCTCCACGGAGGCGCACATTCCTCTTCTTAAGGATGGCCAGGACTACGAGATCACGATCACCGGCAACAAAAACACGAAAATGACTTTGACCCTGGAGACAAAAAAAACAGGTAGCGGTTTCCCGAGAATAGGGCTTTCCAATGCCAAGCCGACATCCGGGGACACCTTCCTCATGATGCTTGTGGACTGCGGCGAGGTGAGCGGCATCCAATGGACCATCGACGGAGCGAAGAGCGACGGCTACACCAAACTGGGCAAGGGCGAGCATTATGTCCAGGCCGTTCTGACAACGCCGGACGGGGGAAAGGAATATTTCACCAGATTCATCAACATCATACTATAGCAAACCCTTGAATATTCATAAATCATGAGATCATCTCTTAAATTGCTCACCGCTCTGGCGCTTGCCGCCACACTCCTTGCCGGATGCAAGGGCGGCAAGGAAGAAGACCACTCGCGGGACGAGTTCTCCGCCACCGTAGGATTGGGAATATACAAGGACGGCAATCCTGTGTTCACCTTCCTTAAGAACACGCACCAGTACTACTGCAACCCTCGGAAAGGCATCCTGCGGATCAGCGACAATGAAGGGACCAAGGACGTGACCGTGAAACTCAGCGCCATGCCATCGTCTTCCTCCGGCGTTGACGGCACAGTGTCCGGCAACATGGGCGTGGCCGGCTTCAGTTTCAGCGGGCTCCAGGTCATCAGAACCGACAGCAGGACAGTCTGGCTGTGGTCAGACAAGGACAAGGTGGGGTTCATCCTCCCGTCAGCCGGAATGACGACAAAATCCGACTGATCACATAATAATAGACAATCAACAACACTAATATCGATCAACGTATGAAACGAAAAATCTTTGTGTTCTTGTTTATGTTTTTTGCCGCGCTACAGTTCGCGTCGGCCCAGAGCATAGACATTAAAGGTACCGTCATCGACGAGAACGGGGAACCGGTCATCGGCGCTTCAGTGATGGTAAAAGGCACCCTGAAGGGAGAGATTACGGATGTGGACGGCCATTTCACCCTCGGCGGTGTGAAATCCTCCGACAAGCTGACCGTCTCCTGCATCGGCATGCTCTCGGTCGAACTCGACCCTCAGCCCGTGATGACAATCAGGCTAAAGACTGATCATCAGCAGCTTGACGAGGTTCTCGTCGTTGCTTTCGGCCAGCAGACCAAATCCTCCTTCACCGGCTCCGCGGCAGTCGTGAAGAGCGAGACCCTTGAGAAGAAGCAGCTCACGAACGTGATCAGCGGACTTCAAGGCCAGGTGGCCGGCCTTCAGATGACCAACAGCTCCGGCTCCCCTACCGCCACCCCTTCGATGGCCATCCGGGGATTCAGCTCCATCAATGCCGGGACATCCCCTCTGATCATCGTTGACGGAGCTCCTTACGACGGAGGCTGGAACAACTTGAATCCTAACGATGTGGAGAACATCACCGTGCTCAAGGACGCCGCCTCCAACGCCCTCTACGGAGCCAGAGGAGCCAACGGTGTCGTGATGATCACCACGAAGAAAGGCAAGTCCGAAAAGGCCACGATCACGTTGGACAGCCGCTGGAGCGTCAACAGCCGCGCGACAATCGACTACGACTACGTGAAGGATCCGGTGCAGTACTACGAGATGCACTGGTCCGCCCTCTACAACTACTACATGCGTGACCGTGGAATGACCCCTTACGAGGCTCACAGACAGGCCAACGCCAACCTTGGCGGGGCGACCGCCGACGGCGGACTCGGCTACCTCACCTACACCGTCCCGGACGGGGAGTATCTCATCGGAACGAACGGCAGGATGAATCCACACGCCACAAAGGGAAGAAGACTCTACTACAACGGCAACGTCTACACGGCGGCGCCGGACAGTTGGCTTGACGAGGCGTTCAGGCACAGTCTCCGTCAGGAGTACAACCTCAGCCTCACAGGAGGCACCGGGAATCTGAATTTTTATGGTTCCATAGGCTACCTCGACAATCAGGGCATAGTCTACAACTCTGATTTCCAAAGGACCACCATCCGCCTCAAGGCTGACTATCAGGCCAAGGACTGGCTGAAAGTGGGAGCGAACATGAACTACGCCCACAGCACCTCCGACGATGTGGACGAAGGCTCCGGCACGTCCCTGTTCGGGATCACTAACACGATGGCGCCGATCTACCCTGTCTACCTGCGTGACGGGGACGGAAACATCATGACCGACGAGAACGGAAAGATGTACGACTACGGCTCCGGTGAGCTCGCAGGACTGAACCGTCCGGTTCTCTCCAGAAACAATCCATTGCAGGAGAACTCCCTGAACACCGACAGGACAATCGGCAACACCTTGACACTCACAGGCTATGCGGACCTGACTCCTTTCGAGGGTCTGAAAGTCACCGTCAACGGCACCGTCACAAGCGGAGAGTCACACTACACATCCACCCAACAGGGATTCTACGGCTACGGCAAGACCGCCTACCCGGGCGGTTATGTCTACAAGTACAACAGCATAGTCTACGCCCTGAACTTCCAGCAGATTGTGAACTACACCAAGCAGTTCGGACGCCACAATGTCTCCGTGATGGCCGGTCATGAGAACTACGACTACCGCGACGAATGGATGAGCGGCGACCGCGAGGGACTCTTCTCCTATTTCAACGCGCAGGAACTCAGCGCGGCCATCAAGATCAAGGAGAACGCCGGATCTTCCAGCAGGTACAACACCGAGGGTTGGTTCAGCAGGGCCATGTACAATCTGGACGAGAAATACTATCTGTCCGCATCCTACCGCCGCGACGCGTCATCACGCTTCCATCCTGACCACCGCTGGGGTGATTTCTATTCGGTCGGAGCGGCCTGGATCGCCAGCAAGGAGGATTGGTTCAATGTTTCCTGGATCGACATGCTGAAAGTCAAGGCTTCATGGGGACAGCAGGGCAACGACTCCATCGGTGACTACCGCTACACCGACACCTACTCCATCAACTACTTCAACGGTGAGCCATCCTTGTCCCTCAGCACGATCGGCAACAAGAACATCACCTGGGAGACCAACAGCAACTTCAACGCCGGTGTGGAGTTCGACATATTCAAAGGCCGCCTCACCGGTAGCGCCGAGTTCTTCAGCAGAAAGACCACCGACATGCTGTGCTTCGTCTATGTTCCGCTTTCCGGCGGCTACGGCGGCTCCTACGACAATGTCGGAAACATGCTCAACAACGGTGTCGAGCTGGATCTGAGTCTGGACATCATCCGCAAGAGAGATTTCAGCTGGAACGTCAACCTTAACGCGACACACTACAAGAACAAGATCACGATGCTGAACGAGGACAACAAAGGCTCTGTCCTGGACGGCCACGCAGGGTATGTCAACGGAGGTTACTTCCACGGAGAAGGGCTTCCGCTGCACACTCTGTACTTGAAGAGATACGCCGGTGTCAACGAGAACGGCCAGTCCCAGTGGTACGTCAGAAACAGTGAGACAGGAGAGCTGACCAAGACCACAACCTTCAGCTACGGCACGGAATTCAACTGTGGCGACGCCGACCCGGATCTCTACGGAGGTTTTGGCACGACACTGACATTCAAGGGATTTGACTTCTCCGTCAACCTCAACTACAGCATCGGGGGCAAGGCCGCCGACTATGGCTACGCCGCCCTTATGCGCAACCCTAACGTACAGAACACAGGCAACAGTTTCCACAAGGACTTGCTGAAGGCCTGGTCCGAGACAAACACCGACTCTGACATCCCTCGGTTCCAGTTCGCCATCCAGGATGTGGATGACAGCGCCAGCTCGATGTCAGACAGGTTCGTCACCGATGCCTCCACGCTCACACTCCAGAACATCAACCTGGGCTACACCCTTCCGGAAAAGCTCGTGAAGAAGCTCGGAATGAGCAAGATCCGCGTCTACGCCGCCGGCGAGAACCTCTACTACTGGAGCAAGCGCAAGGGATTCGACCCGCGCGGAAGCTTCTGGGGCACAACGGCCACCAGCGCCTACGCTCCTGTGCGGATGATAACAGGAGGAGTCACGTTACAGTTCTAATTAAAAGGAGACAATGAATATGAATAATAACATCATCAGACTTCTGGGCGTCCTCTGCGCAGTGTCCTTGACCGTCCTCACCACAGGCTGCATCGAGGAGACCTTGCCAAAGACAGAGGCCACCCCGGAATCCATAGAGAAGTCAAGCTCCTCGATGGAGTACATGCTCAACGGCCTTTCATCCTTCTACATGGACTACGACACCTGGGGGTCATCCGGCAACACAAACGACTGGGGCTATCCGTGCCAGCTGTTCATGCGTGAGGTCATGGGCGAGGATTTTCCTGTCTACGACTCCGGCTATGACTACTGGAGTCACATCGAGAGCGGATCCGGACTGCGCTACGCCGCCTACTACTCATGGTTCTACTACTACAAGTTCATCAAGAACACGAACAACGTCATCGCCCTTGTTCCTGATCCGGACAACGCCGGGAAGAAGGCCGTACATTGTCTCGGACAGGCTCTCGGACTCCGCGCCATGCTCTATATGGAACTCTCCACATGCTTCGAGTACCGCACGACCCAGGTCGAGAGCCTCAACTCCGACGCGCGGTCAATGGGAGTTGTGGGACTGACTGTCCCGATTGTCAACGAGAAGACCTCTAAGACGGATCTGAGCAACAACCCGCGCGTTCCGTTCTACACGATGTACCGCTTCATAATGACAGACCTCAACCGCGCGGAGAAATACCTTGATGGCTATGAGCAGGCCACCAAGGCCCACATCAACCGCCCGGTTGTCTACGGACTGAAGGCACGTCTGTGGCTTGACCTGGCAAGCCGTTTCGAAAGGGAGCCTGACGCTCTGGCCAAGCAGATGAGCGCGGAGGGAGCATCCGATGGCTACGACGACCTCGGAATCAACTCAGCCATGGACTGTTACGCAAAGGCCGCCGAATATGCCCGCAAAGCCATCGCCGGCGGCAACACTCCTCTCACAGAGGATCAGTGGATGAACTCAAAGACCGGCTTCAACACGCCTCAGTCCTCCTGGATGCTCGGGACTTACGTCACCTCCAAGGAAGAGGTCAACACCGGCTACTACTACTGCACGTTCATCGCCCAGATGACATCCGAGCCTACATGGGGTATGGCTCGTTACGGCAAGGCGTTCCGTATGATAGGCAAGTCCCTGTACGACAAGATTTCCGACAAGGACTGGCGCAAGAACAGCTGGATCGCCCCGGAAGACGCCGGAAAGACGGACATCCCGGAAAAATACAGAACCGAACTCAAAGGCGGCGACTGGTCAAAGCTTCCGGCCTACACCAATCTTAAGTTCCGCCCCGGAAGCGGCTCCATCAGCACCATCGAGACCGGCCTCATCGCATCCCTCCCTATAATGAGGGTCGAGGAGATGTACTTCATCCGTTTCGAGGCGATCGCCCACACGGAAAGCGTGGCTGCCGCGGCAAACGAGATGGCCGCCTTCCTCAACACCTACCGCTACACCGACGGATCCTACGTCTGCGAGGCCACTGACCTTGACTCGTTCATTACCGAACTGATGATCCAGAGGCGCATCGAATTCTGGGGCGAGGGCATCAACTACTTCACCTACAAACGTCTGGGACTGCCTGTCACAAGAACTTACGAAGGCTCAAACTGGCTCTCCTCACAACGTCTTAACTCCAAGGCAGGCTACACGGCCCCTTGGATGAACTATGTGATCCCGGAATATGAAAAGGACAACAACCAGGGCGTGATCCTTAATCCGGATCCGTCAGGAACCATAATCGCTGATTAACAACAATCCAAGTTTTTATGAATATGAAGAATATCAAATACATCCTTTACACGGCCGCCTCCGTCCTGTGCCTCTCCATGACATCATGCTCGGAGAACGGCTACGAACCGGGTCCGGAACCCTCGCGGGATTGTATGGAGGCATATTTCCTGTCCAGCAATCCATCTGAGTATATTCTTGGTTCAGAAAGCACCAGCGTCACCCTCGAGATAGGGAGACTCAAAGCCGACAACGCAGCCAGCATCCCGGTGATCGTGGAGGCGAAGGACGAGGTGTTCAAGGTTCCTTCCACGGTGGAATTCCAAGCCGGAGAGGCCACTGCCAGGCTGACCGTCAGCTTCGAGGGCATAGAGATCCAGAAGGAAAAGAGATTCACCATCCGGCTGGCCGATGAATATGTCAACCCATACACTGTCCACGACGGTTCAGACGTGTTCTCCGCCACAGTACTCGTGTCAAGTTGGAAGAAAGTCGTCAACAACGCCCAGTTCTGGTTCTCATCAATCCTGAATGTCTCCACATTCTCTGACATCTACTGGCTTGAGGGGCTGAACAGATTCCGCATCGAGAATTTCCTCGGAACCGGTATCGACCTCAGCTACACGATCCTGAATCCGGACTTCAAGGCCGATGACCTGAGCACCTGGCAGGGAGAGTTAAGCCCTCTGGACCACTACGCCGAGGAGCCGTCAGATGATGGATTCAAGTACTGGAGTCTGCGCGACGCTGACGGGAACTGGCTGGAGTGGACTCCGGCCGGAGCAGCCTGCAAGATCACAGGTCTTTCAGTCTACAGGACAACAACCTATACCAACATCATAATGGACGGAGCCACCGAACCAACCGGTTACCTTACCTGCTACATCAACTGTGAGGATTCCTCCTACGATGGCTGGGAATACATCAACATGTACTGGGGACCGGCTGATGTCACCGCACCTGGCAAATAAACCATGATCTTAAGACTGAATAAAATGAAAAGGATATATTCATTAAATCTGAGCCGCATCGCGGGCATATTCCTGCTTTCCGCTCTTTGCGTCCTTTCTTCCTGCAAGGATGACGACACCGTACTGACACCGCTTCCTGCCCCGGAAGCCGGCCTCTATCAGGCGACAGTCAGTTCATTGACATTCTACTGGGACAAGGTGGCGAACGCCACGCAGTACGCCTACGAGCTTTTCTCTCCGGAAGGTGATAAAGTCACCGGAGGTGTCACAGAAGGCACAGTGGCCGTCCTGACCGGTCTCAAGGACAACACAGACTACAAGTTCACCGTCTGGGCGTACGGCCCTTTCGAGGGAGACTACAGCAAGTCCCCTGTGGCTGAGATCAGCGGGACTACCCCGGCGATCGTCCAACTGGCGACCCCGAAGCTGACCGTCCTTGTAAATGGTGGCGCAGTGGCGACTTGGGATGAAGTACCTAACGCCACACATTACGTCCTGACAATCTCCATTGACGGAGGGAAAGAAAGTTCATGGGACATCACGGGGACCGAGATGATGATCGGAAACCTTTCGACAGGTACCTACACCGTTACACTAAAGGCCGTCAGCGATGACGAGGCGTTCAGTGACTCGGAGCCTGCGACAGCTACTTTTGAAATAGAGAAAAAGGAGGCTTGGAGAGTGGACGGGACATTCGATGATGGAGCCGGCAACAATTGGCCGGTCACGATGATTGCCTGGGACAACGGCACTTACACATTAAAGGACTGGTACAACGTCGAAGGCTACGACCTGGAATTCTCCGTCAATTATGACACTTCCATCAACATTCTCAACAGCTACGAGCCATACCTGCCGGACATCTGGGTAGAGGCCGGCATCGAGGAGGATAACGGCTGGGTACAGCTTCACACGGCCGACGGCTACTCCTGTTTTGCCGGAAGCAAGAGCGGAGGAGGCTCCGTCTGGTTCTATAGTTACAAGACCAAAGGCTATCCGGAGTTCACATGGACTGGTGACGGCGGGAGCCTGATCGATGATCTGGTCGGGACATATAGCCAAAGCTCCACCGGAAGCCAGATCTTCGATGGCGCCAACTGGGTTGACTTCAACTCGACCAACGATGTCGTCATCGAGAAAATCGACAACAACACGGTCTCCGTGACCGGCCTGATGTACGAGGACAGCTCGCTGAAAGCCACATTTGACCCTAAGGCCTTGACCCTCACATTCGAGCCACAGACATGGCTTGACTGGTACGTCTTCTGCGTCTATGACAGCCCGACAACGCCTGTCGTCGCCACGATCTCCCCCGCCGGAATCACAATGTCAGACTGGACAGCCTACTACACGGACTACTCCTACAATTACGTTTACGGTGCCAAAACCACACTGACTATGAAATAGTCAGGCACAATAAAATATCAAACGCGCCGGGCTCGCAAAGAACCCGGCGTGTTTTTGACATCCAACGAATGTCTTACTTTTCCTTGAGCCAGACTCTCATCAAGGTCTTATCTCTGCGGTTGTCCCGGCTATAGCACGGGATAAGGCTTATCCGATCATCAACACAGTCCCTGGAGACCAATGACACGATGCCGCCCAGAGTCCCGCCGGATATGCGATCCGTGTCAAAGACGGACTCCGTGCTGACTGTCATGTCCTGTGGCTTCACATTGTTACCAACATTCCCGGCGCAATAGACAACGGGTCCGCACACAGCGGCCTCGTAAAGGTGTCCCATGTTGTACAGCTCATGCAGCAAATACAGTCTATCTGTTCGTTACAGGGAACTCCGTTATGCGCAAAGTCGTGCATCCGTAAGGGATAAGGACGATATCCTCTTCCTCCGGGAAAGTGCCTTGATAAAGCGTACTGAACGGCATAGGACCGGCTGATCCGTTATATTCATGCCAGAACGGCACCCTTTTCCCCTTCGCATGGATTTCCAAAGGTGTGTTCTCCTGGTTCCAAGGATACCCAGACACCTCCCTGCGCACAACCTTGAACGCACCCTCCACATTGTCTATGTCCTTGACCCGAAGGCAATAGTTCCAAGGAGTGGTCGGAAGGACCTCGTAGTACCAATCGCCGTGCTGCCCGTTGAACTCTCCGTCAAAAGAGACTTTTTTCCATTGCTCACCTATGCGCAAGGCATACACAAGAGGACCTCTTTCAACAACGGCCGAATTTTCGTACCAGCGGCTTACAGACACTTTCATCGGCAGGGTCAACTCAATGACATCTCCACTTTTCCATTGTCTGTCAATAGTGGCCATTCCGCCTTTGCCTGGAGTCTCGCATGCCTTGCCGTTGACTGTAAGCACAGGCGCGTCACACCACTCCGGAATTCTGAGATGGACAGGGAACGAAACCTTGCGCTTTGCGGACACCGTTATCTTTATAGTCTCGTCAAACGGATAATTGGTCTCCTCTTTGAGAGTCACCTCCTGACCGTCGGCCACCTTGGCGGTAACATGGCAAGGGGCATAAACCATAGCCGCAAGGCCATTGTCATCCGAAGCGAACCATAGATGCTTTGTGAACTTAGGCCAGCCTTGGTGCATGTTGGAAGTACAGCAAGGATAGCCGCAAAGGATTCCGTAAAGCTGGTCTGTACCGTTATAGCTTGTCATAAAGTTCCTGCCACTGTTCTTGGAAATCTCAATCTGGTTGAGTTGCTGGTAATACTGGCGAGCATCATAAGCGTCTGTAGCCTGTGTCGGAAGAGCGTTGAATGTCACCCTCTCCAGCAAGTCAGCCCAATCAGTACGGCCAGTGATCTCGATCATCTTCTCTAGCGAGAACATCATCTCCACCGCCGTGCAAAGCTCCGACCCTTGGGTAGGGTTGCCGGAATGAAGCAACTCATCGGCTCCATAAAGTCCGGTCGGCCAGCCGATGGTTCTTCTGATGTCCGCCAATCCTATGTCAATGGCGTCCAGACAGGCTTTGTCCTTTGTCTTTTGGTATCGGATAACAGGCTCCTTCATTCCTTGCGCAAGGTTGACGCAATGAAGCGTGAACAAAGACGTCAAGGTAGTCCTGTCGGACAAGCGCCCTGTCCAATCAGCGGTCTGGGAAGCGATGGTGTCTCCGAGTTCCAACAAAAAACTGTCACCCGTGATGTTGTAGAGCCAATAGACAATGTAAAGGTTGTCCCCGCCTCTTTCCTGCCCCCAGTATGTCCAGTTATTGAGCGGAGTTTCAGTCAGATGCTTGTGCTGGTACTTAAAATACTTGGTGAGGAAAGTCAGCACCCGCTCATCACCAGTTGCGTCATAGTACTGTTTGAGAAATTTAAGGACAACCATTCTCGGCCACCAGTCCTTGGCATTCGATCTTTGAAGCCCACGCTCGAATTCCAGATCGACTGTAGGCCCGAAGTAACCGTCCTCGGTCTGACTTGCAAGCGCCCACTCAACCCATGGCCTCGCCTTTGCCTTAAGGACTTTGTCATCAAGAATGTACGCAAGCGGAATAAGGCCGTCAATCCAGTATGGCCCCCTTTCCCACATGTCTCCGTCGCCTCCAAGCCATCCGTTACGCTCGCCCATCACATGAGGGTAAAGCTCGTCAAGATGTCCGGTCAAACCTGTGGCCATTCTCTGGAGCTGGTCTTCCAGCCACCCGTCAGCCTTAACGCTGCCAAGAGGCAGCTCCACCAGTGGTTTGTGAACCAGCGGCGCCCTGTTGTTCCGGTATAGGGACGAGCCTTCCTTTCCGGAGGCAAAAGTGCAGAAAGTTCCAGCTATCATAGCAAGAAGCAGTAATCTATGTTTCATTTTACAGATATTATTGTATAATCGTTATTTGTTTTGTCACAGACTTTTCTTTCGTGTCAGCGAAACCGACCGCTACTTCATAGACATCCTTTTTGGATATGACAAATCCGTCAGAGCCCTCAACCCGGCTGATGCCTCCCGGAGCGTAAACCGAAATTGTGTCTTTGGTTCCAGGATGACCCTGAACGGTAAGGACAAGGTTGCCATCCACAATTTTCTGGAATATGATGTTCGAGCATCTCCGCGCGTCGCGTGATCCGGGCATACGGTAATGAGGCAACGGAGCAGCCTTTTCCTTACACTTGACAACAATCTCGCTGGAGCCTTTGACCTTGACATGGAACCTGATCGTCGTGTACTCCTTATCAGCCACCTCCGAGAAATCCGTTCCGACTCCGTCCACACTCACTGACAGAATTTCCGTGCCTATTCCATAAGATGGCGCCATGGTGACATCCAATGGCTTGTCCGATGTGACCTGATAGCGGATTTCCCCGGCGGAACGTGTCATCGACATATTCAATAGTCCATCGCCCACACGGAGATTTGAAACCCTGATCCACTCCCAGTCAAGAGGCAGACGCGGAGCCAGCTCGGCAGACGCGCCAAGAGCGTCAGGACGGAAGCCCACCATGCCCTCCAGAATCGGCTGCACGGTCATTGTCTCAGACCAACACTGGTTTCTGGTTATGCCGTTGGAGCGGTATTCCTTTCCGTTCAAGACCTCCGGAATCCGTCCATGGAACTCTCCGTTGTAGGCAAGCAGGTTGTGCATGATGTGGCTGAATCCTTGAATATACCGGCCGAACCCGAACTCAGCCAGAGCGACCGAACCGGTGAACAAAGGCCAGATGTTGTCCTCGGAATATGCCCCATAGCTCTCCAGGCGGCATGTGTCAGCCACCGATGAGACACCCCAGTCTCCGCTTATGCACAGATCGGAGTATTTCATGGCAGTCTCCCTGGACTTGGCATAGTCCAGGTCTCCGAAATATATGGACGATGAAGTCAACGCCAGAAAATCCTTTGTGAACGTGCCATCCGGCATCTTGCCAAAGTTGAAATAATGACGGGACTCATTCCAGTAATCCCGGTCGATGATGTTCCTTATCTTGTCGGCCTCAGCCTCATAGCGTTCAGCATTGAGTTTGTCTCCGGTCAAGGCACAGATGTCCGATGCCTCGTAAAGCCCTCGGCAGTACAAAGCCGCCACGACCAGTTCAGTCACGGAACCGTAGAACTGTCCTCCCTCAAGCCATCCGTGTCCCACATTCGTGTTTTCCGGAAGACCGTCGCCATTGGTGTCCGTGGAGGCGCAGAACGCCAATGCCTTGTGCACGGCTCGGATATTCTTTTTCACGAAATCCATGTCTCCGCTGGCCTTCAGGTACTTGCCCATAAGGACCACGAAGAACGGAGTCGCGTCGGAAGCGTCATAATGAATGGATCCGCTCGTGGTCGCCTCATGGTAGATCTTGCCATCCACCCGTTGGTACTTGACAAGCATCTCAAGGACATTACGGACAGTCTGGAAATCCCCCATCTCAAGGAATGCCAAAGCACTCCATTCCGCATCACGACCAAAGAACCAGGCATATCCTGGTCTGCCACTCACTTTCTGACCTCCATTCCAACCGCGCCGCGAGGAGGAATATCCCGCAAAAAGCCCTTTGCCCATTCCCGGAACATCGACATTGTACTGCTCCGAGCTGACGGTTGCCCAGTAGTAACCTTCATTGAATATGGAATCCGGAGTCTCAACGGCTGCGTGAGAGGCTACATAATCCTTATAGAACGAGTCACTTGAAGCGAACGCTGAATATGGTGCCTCAGCAATGGCCTTGTAATCAGCGACAGCCTGCCTGTCTCCCTGATCACCGGCCGCGAACAAGACATCAAAACACCTTGTCCCTTTGACATCAAGGCACACGCTGGCATTCACCTGACGCAAATCCGTCGGCACACCGACAGGTTCACCGGAATCGTAGCCGAAGCCGTCGTACTGTCCCACCGAGGCAAGCCGCGCCGGGACATTGAACCCGACAATGGACACAAACTCCCTGTCGCTGTCCGATGCGACAAAAGCGTTGAGTCCGTCAGCCCATCCATAATGAATTGTTCCAAGAGCGTCCGCGGAGTACGGCCACATGAAGCGTAGGTTTGTCTTGAAGTCCACATGGATTTCCTCAACCGAATCATCATCCCACTCATAATGGGCAACCGCGGACGGTGAATCCACAGGACCCGTTATCACTTCCCTGATTTTGGCTCCGCCAGCCGAATATTCCCTGATTATTGAATTTGCCCGCAGTTGGATGTCAGTCTCCTCCGCCCCCAGAAGACAACAACTTCCGGCTGTCTTGACAAAAACACGGTAATCCCTCAAAGACATGAATGGATGTGTCCAGATCTCGAATATCCCGCCATTCTCCTTGCAGATGACAGTCGCCCTCTTCCCTGCGATGTTCACCTCATTTCGTGTCGCCTTCCAATCAAGCGCATGGGGATCTTCCGGAAGAGTCCAACGCGTCGGTCCGGGAATATCCACACTGTCATATTCATAAGCATCCTCCGATGTCAGCGGTCTTTCGGAACAGTCCCAATAACGAGGAGTCTCCCCAGACTTCAATGTGCCGGCGAGATACCCAACGCAATTCCTCGTGAAACGTTCGAGCAGACATCGGTTATAGTTCGGAGCGCCATAGTTCAGCAATCCTCCGACCGCCAGAATGTCACCCTTTCCGTAAGGGGTCTCCCAAATGACTTTCTCATCGGGATGGTAGTAGATATATTCCCAGAATATTCCTATCACTTTGGCTCCGTCCGCAGCAGGAGCCACACCCTTTGGAAAACCAAGAACCCGGCATTTGTTGTCGTTGTGCCCATGCCAGACGTACGCCCCTCCGTTCATCCCGTCAAACAATGGATGGGAACGGAATGAATGGAATCCGACCTTGCGTCCAAAGCCGTAGTCCACCGCGTCGTAAGTCCAAGCGGAGATCGGAGAGTCCTCCACTCCGGATTCGTTCAAAAGCCTGACGGCATCCATAGAAAGGATCAGCTTTCCGCCTGCTCCGACATAGGACAACAACCTTTCAGAAAGGGTTCTCTCAGCCTCCGTGAAATCCGAGCTGTCCGGCCTGTGGAACCAGACGACATCGAACCCGGAGAGATCGGATTCGCAGCCAGCGTCAATGACGGAGCAAAACACCCCGTTTTCCAAAGATAGCATGGAACGCAAGGAATCAATCTGTTTCGAGTCATGATCGCCCACAATTAGAGCCACTTTCAAATCCTGTCGTCCGCAGGATGAAAGCAGTGTCACCACAGCGGCGCAGATAACGGCAAGAAATCTCCTGAACATAACAGACCTGTCCAATCAAATTTGTATAAGAGAGGCGCACCGGCAGCATGGTGCCGGCGCACCTCTCAAACACCATTATTAACAACAAACCTTATTTCAGCTCAATCCACTGATAGGTGGTGCCACTGTTCATCAGAAGATAATATGTCACCGCCTTTGCAGTCTTTGAATCCTTTGTGACAGTGATGTAATACCATCCTTTCAGAGCCTCGGCTCCTTCTCCACCCTTGTTGAATTCATCAAATGTGAACAAAGCCTCGCCTTTGGAGTCACTGTTTTTCGTCAGAAAGACGTTCCTGTCTTCGTCACGGTCGGACTCGGTCCTATAGATTTTCACAGTAGCACCTTCCACAGGCTGGGTCATGTTCTCATCCGACACCACAGCCACACAGAAATTCCAAGGAATCTCACGCTCAAGAAACTCGAATCTTCCGCTTCTGTCACATGAGCAGAACAAGGTGGCGACCAAAGCCATCAGGCCGACAATTATACTTTTATTTTTCATTGTTCCCGTAATTAAAATTGATACTCCTTATACTCGTCCCTAGGCCCGCCGAACGTGTAGTCCTCAAGTCCGTAGAAGTCAATCTCTACCTTAGGGACAGGCAATTCACGATAGGATCTTGTGGTCAGCTGGAACTTGTCCACCGGTGTCCTGCGACGATTGTACCAACCAGTCGCCGAGCTGGCGAAGCAGCACTCCACGAACATCTCGTAATAGACGGACTCTATGATCTTATCCTTTGATGAAGACGCGTCTATGTCTGTCATGCCACCAACATTCTTGTGAGTGAGGTTGACAAGCGCGGCGGCTTCGGCAAGCTTTCCGTTGTTGGCCAGAGCCTCGGCGTAGATCAAATCAGACTCCGTCTTGGTGAAAAGATAAAGTGTGCCTTCCCCGCTCGGCTGTCCGGTAAGGGAGAAACGGTTCTTCTCACCCATGTAGTAAGAGCTGTACGAATTGTTGAACTGCGCGCCGCTGCCGGTCGTGACGACATCGGTATAGACAAAATACTCAGGGTTGTTCAGACGCGCGTCCGGGCAGTTGACCACCTTTGGCATAGGACCGTCCTTGGCGAAACTGTAATCCTTAGGGATAGGCCAGACGGCACCTTTGTCATCCGGAGCCATCATCGCGATGATTCTCATGCTAGGACGTACCCACTGGCTGGTATGATAACCAGCGACAGCCTGGGACCAGCATCCGTATGTGGCCTCATTGGCCGGCATCTCGGCGCAAATGTCCTCGGTAAGGGCGTTCCGGGCATATTCCAGAACCTTTTTCCAGTCTGGAGTGTCAGCCTTGTTGGTCCTTGGATAGTAAGCCAGAAGCCTTGCCGCCATAAAGTTGGCCACCTGCATCAGTTTCGTATTGTCTCCCACCGCATTGCCGGGGAAGGTTCCATCGAAGTTAGAGAATGTGTTGTTCCGGCAGATGTCGATGCACTTGTCCAGATAACCAAGAGCGGCGTCCCTTATCTCAGACGACGGCCTGATGTCATCTTTCGTGATGGTCTCAACATCAGTGTTTTCTGTCAGCAGAAAACATTTGTCAAAGCAAAGAGCCATCTCAGCATAAGCGATTCCCAACAGGAAATAGTTGTTGGCGTACAACTTGAAATTCATGTCCTTGCCACCCTCCGTATAAACAAGGTCCCCCTCATTCATTTTGGACAGCATGCTGCGGACAGTGTTTATGATGCTGTAGAAATTATACCAACGAGCCTTCGGCGCCGAGCTTGACGGATCCGTGTTGGCCAGCTCTGGCTTCTCGAAGCCGGAGTACTGATAGTAATATGTCTTCATGTCCCAGTTGCCTGCGCTTGGTGTGAATATGTCAGCGTTCGTGGACATGTTCCATGACGGCTCCGTGTCATAGCCAAGCATGTACTGCCAGTAGTTGACATAGGCCCCTTTCACAAGAGACGGGTACTGGTTGATGTCGCCCATCACGACATTGATGTCAGGGGCATATTCGTTAGGAATGTCCATGTTGGAGAAATATCCATCGCAGGAGCTCAGACAAAGCGCGGCCGCGGCGGCCATTACCAATGTTTTAGCTTTCATGATTTCTGTCTGTTTCATTAGAATTCAACGGTGATTGTACCGGAAACGGTACGGATGTCAGAAGGATACTTCGGCGTGTCGGTGCCTTCGAGGATGGATCCGCTGTAGGTGTCCGTCTCAGGATCCGGGCCAGAGTATCTGGTCAAAGTGAGAAGGTTACGCCCGATGACGCCCAGTTTGACCCCCTTAAGGAAGCCGATGCCGACCTTCTCAAGCTGTTTCGCGTTGAACGAATAGTTGAGCGCGAACTCACGCAGTTTGATGAACGAAGCATCCTCAATGAAGCTTTCACGGGAATGCTGGTTGTTGTACTTCAAAGGCTTGCGGTTCTCCCAATCCCTTTCGGACATATCCCAGAAAGCCGCGTTGCGACCTGCGAAGCTCATGTACAGACGAGTGTTGTTGTAAAGCAGACCGCCTTTCTGTCCGGAAAGCGTGAAGTAGCACATCAAGCCTTTGTACCTGAACGTACTGGTGATGTTGGCGTTGAAGTCCGGAAGCATATTGCCGACACTCACCTTGGCGTTCGAGCCGTTCTCGTCAAGGACGCTCATGTGGCGTTCCTCGATGGTGCCGACCTCCTTCTTTCTGACCACAAATCCATAGTTGTTGATGCAGAACACATCTCCCACACTCTGGCCAGGCTTGATCTCCTTGCTGGTGCTGACCTCGTCAAGAGACCTCGCGAACTTGGTTCCGTACATCTCGCCGTACTTCGAATGCGAGGCGATCAGAAGAGCGCCGCTTCCGGTATAGAAATCAGGACGGCCAAGTTCTCCGATCCTTTGTGTCAGTTTGTCCCATGTCAGGTAAACATCCCAGCTGAAATTCTTCTTCCTGATGATGTCCACACCGACAGAAAGCTCATAAGCATTCGTGAAGAACTCACCGATGTTGAGGTACTGGTACTCAAATCCAGTGACTCCAGAAACAGACATGGCGTAAGGCATGTCAACATTCTTCTTGTGTGAATATGCGAAGTCAAAGGTCACCCTGTCGAACAGACGAGCGTCAACACCGATCTCAAGTTCCTTAGAGAGGGCAGGCTTAAGATTCCTGTTACCGAGCTGAGAGCCGCCGTAAAGAGAACCATTGCTCATGCTATAGACCTCATACTTGGCTCCGTAGGCCGGAAGGATACCAGCTGTTCCGTAGGAGACACGTGGCTTGAGAAGATCCACATGAGGAATCTTGAACGTCTTGGCGGCATTCCATGCGGCCGACACACGGTAATATGTCTGCCATCTTGCGTCATCTCCGAGAACGGAGGACCCGTCACGGCGCACAAGAGCGTCAAGCATATATTCCTCTTTCCAGTCACCCTGAAATACTGCTGTCATACTGTTGGAAACGATACGGCTTCCCCATGATGTGATGTCAAGGGTTTCAGGATCAGCCTGATCAAGAGAGATTATGTCCAATCCGGAAACGGCAAGCTTGCTTCCACCTCCGCTGAAGCCACTGCTTTGAGTGTCTTCATAAAGGTACTGAAGGCGGACGTTGGTGTTGAAATCGCCGAACTTCTTTGTGAAGAGGGCACTCGCCTCGACGTTGTGTTTGAAAGCGTTGGATGTCCAATTGCTCACATCTCCCGTGGAACGGTCTGTACCGTCAGGGCTGTTGACTGTCAGGCGGCCCTTAGGCACAAGCGATGTCTGATACTTCTGAGAATAATCTATGCTGTAGACAGCATTGAAACTCAGCCAGTCTGTCGGTATGTAACGCAATCCGTAGCTTCCGAGAAAACGGTTTCCTGTGCTTTCAGCCCGCTTGTTGGCCACATCATAGAGAGGGTTGATGTTGTTACGGGTCGAAACCACATTAGGATTCACCTTGTAGTCGGTGCCATCAAGGTTCTTGGCAAGGAAATCCGCACCATAGTCTGAGTAATAGACATCGTCGAAATTGATCGAACGTTCGTCGGTTATCGTCCTCACGAAAAGGTTGGAGGTGTTGAATGAAACCTTGTCGGACAGCCTTGCGTCCATGTTCACACGGAAGCTCGTACGATTCTGACCATCAAGCAGTTTTACGACACCCGGGTTCTTGGTGTTCTGCACGGATGCATAGTAGTTGATGTCTCCGCTCTTTGACCGTCCTGTCAGGCCCAATGTGTTGGAAGCGTAGAAACGAGGAACGAAGATGTCCTTGTACGAATCATGTCCGGGCCATTTGTTGTCCCAGATCGTGTCATCCTCCATTGTGGTGGTAGGAAGTCCGTCAGCGCCTACCACATAGCCGTGGGCGGTTGAACGTTGTGGGCGGAATCCAAGCCAGTTAGGTCCTTCCTCCGTCTTGAACGTCACCCTTACAGTGCCGTTTTCAAGGCTGGCGCCACGTTTTGTGATGATGTGGACTACACCACCGGCAGCCTTGGAGCCATAGAATGACGCCGCGGCGGCACCTTTGATGACCTCTATGTCCTCGACATCCTCCATGTTGATGTCCTTGAGGGAACCCTCGGTCACAATGCCGTCAACGATTATCAATGGTTGCGAATTACTGTCAAAGGAAGTACCTCCACGGAGTTTGATGACCGGTTCCGAACCAGGATTGCCATTGAGATAGGAAATCTTGACGCCCGGCATCTTACCCGCGAGGGTCACGGCGACATTGTTGCCGGTTACCTCCTGAATGGACGCCTCGGAGATTTTCTCGACCGTGAAAGGCAGAGTTGCCCTGGACGTACCTCTGGCCACACCGGTCACGATGACATCAGCCAACTGCTCGGCCGAATCCTCAAGAACAACCTTCAGGGACGATCCATCCACCACAATCTCCTGAGTCGCATAGCCAAGGGCGGACACAACCAGAACAGTGCCTTTGCTTGAGTTAATTGTGAATTTACCGTCAACATCCGTCGTCACACCTTGCTTGGTGTTCTTGATGATAATGCCGACTCCCGGAACAGGTTCGCCGTACTTGTCAACAACAAGACCCGCGACCTTGACCGACGCTTTTTCCTGACCGGCCGTGGCTGCGGCACCAGTCATCGTGACCGGAGACATCGCCGAGAGACCTGCCATAAGCATCAATGCACACAGATAGCATCTTTTTCTCATACTTGATAGATTTATACTAATTGGTAAAAGTTTTAACTGCACTATCATGCAATCACAACCGCAAAGGTAGCCCGCGACGCATTCCGAAGCGGGAAAAATCGTATCAAAGAATCACAAATTCTTCTCAATCGCAATAATCCTTCGGCAAGACACCGAATTGCTTCTGGAAGCACTTGGAGAAATATGACGGGGAACTGAAACCGACAATATACGCGACCTCATTCACCTTATAGACATTCTCCTTCAAAAGCTCCGCGGCCCTCTTAAGGCGGCAAAGACGTATGAAGTCATTCGGAGAAAGTTCCGAAATCCCTTTCAGTTTCCTGTAAAGGGTAGCCCTGCTCATATACATCGCCTTCGCGATGTCATCGACATCCAATTCCGTGTCCTCGATGTGGTCATAGACATAGTCCATGATCTTTTTCATGAACATCTCATCGGACTTGGAATGAGCGATGGAAGAGACCGGCTCGGTCGGAGAATGCAGGAACGTGTCGCAAAGACGGGCACGCAACCGGAGAAGGCTGTCGATCCTCGCCAGAAGAATCTTGGGCGAGAACGGTTTGGGAATATAATCATCAGCTCCGTTGTTCAACCCGCTTACCTGCGTATCCGGATCAGTCTTTGCGGTCAGGAGTATGAAAGGAATGTGACTATAGTTGATGTTCGCCTTGACCTCGGCGCAGAACTCCATCCCATCTTTGCCTGGCATTATAAGGTCACTTATGATCAGATCCACCTTATTGACAGCCAAAACCCGCAGGCCTTCATCACCATCCGTAGCGGTCAAGACATTATATTCCCCAGTCAATGTGTCTGTCATCAGCACACGGAACTCCGCATTGTCGTCAACCACAAGGACTGTCCTTGCATCGGTCTTATTTGTCCTGTCAATCGGTTCCGTTCCCTTGCCGGCAGCGGCATCCCAATCCGAAACGACATCGCTGTCAAGCATGATGACATTTTTCTGCCTCAACGGAAGCTCAAGGACAAACGTGACATCGTCCGTGGATGTGTCAAGTGTCAGACTTCCGGAATGCATCTCCGCCAGATTCCTTGCGAAAGGCAAGCCTATTCCTGTGCCTTCGCTGTTCTTGTCAAGCTTGACAAAAGGCTCGAAAATCCGTTCCGCCTCCCCCGCCGGAATATGGTCACCATCATTCGACACAGACAAGGTGAAGGTCAGCCCGTCCTCCACCAATGAAAGAGAAATCAAATGTGCCGCATGCTTGAGGGCATTGCTCAGAAGGTTGCTCAAGATTTTTGTAAACACTTCCCCATCCACATCAGCCATCACTTCATCCTCCGGCAATGATGTTCTGAGTTCGATCCCCTTTATCGCTGCTGACGGAGAAAATCTGCCGCAAGTCTCCCTTACAAGTTTGACCAACTCTATACGACGGAAATTCAATTGGCTCACGGCAGGATCAATCTTTCTGAAATCCATCAGTTCATTGACAAGTTTGAGAAGACGGTTGGCGTTCCTGCGTATTATGGAGAGAACCTCATAATTCTTGTCATCCTCCCCGATATTGTTCATAACATTCTCGATCGGAACCGTGATCAGAGTAAGAGGAGTCCTGATCTCATGAGTGATGTTCGTGAAAAAGTCAATCTTGGAATTATACAGTTCATTCTCTTTCGTTCTCTGTATCCTTTCGAACACCTGATTGTTCCGCCGTTTATAGTACAGCACAATAAGCCAGACAGCCAAGGAACACAGGGTCATCGCCATCAGCACGAACAGGACTCTTGCCCAGGATGTCTTGTACCAAGGAGGCAGCACCTTGATGTCCAACGAGTTCTCAACCGGAGGCCACAGTCCATCCATGCTTACGGCCTTGACCGTCAACGTGTATTTCGCGGGCAGAAGGCGAGAGAATGTTATAGTCGCCGTTTTGTCAGCCGGAATCCACTCCTCGTCGAGTCCCTTTAGCATATAGTAGTAATTCACATCCTGACGCTCTGAATAGTCTATGCCGGTGAATCCGACACTGAACACTGACTGGTGCGGATTCAGAACAATCTCATCGGAAGCCATTATCGATTTACGCAGCGGCGAGCCGTCCGCACCCGGATCGACGGATTCATTGAACAACAGGAACTTGTTGAAAAGAATGGTCGGTGGCGTGGAAAGACGTCTAAGATGATCGGGATCAAAGGATGCGATTCCCTTCACACATCCGAACAAAAGCCTTCCATCGTGCAGTCTCACGCCAGACTTATAATTGAACTGATTGTATATCAATCCATTCTCACTATTGACCGTGATAATCTGTCCGTCGTCCGGGGATATTCTGAACAACCCCTTGTTGGTGCTGCCCCAGATGTTCCCGCCCTCATCCTCAAGAAGTTTGTAAATCACCCCGTTGGGAAGACCGTCAGATTCATCATAATGCGAGTCAAAAGATTGTTTCGTTCTGTCAAAACGGAAAACGCCTTTTCCTTCTGTCCCGACCCACATGTCCCCCTCCTTGTCCAGCAGAAGGATTATCGCCTGGGTTATTCTGTCCCGCTCGTCACAGTCAAAGCCTGGATTGTCCCACACATCGTTCCTCCCGTCATACCGGAACACTCCCTGACCGATGGTGGCGAACCAAAGGCGTCCATCAAGATCTTCAGAGATATCATTCACGGAAGATGTGATCACATCCTTACGGACATGTTCGAACCGTCCGGACATGGAGTCATAGCGGCACAACCCCTTGATCGTTCCTATCCAAATGGAATCATCAAAGCCTTTGTAGATTGAATACACGCTGTCATCAATCAAAGAGCCCGCCTTTCCGTCATTGACGAAATGGCGATAACGTCCGGTGTTCACATCCAGCACATAAAGGCCGTCCATGTAGGTTCCCACCCACAGCTCCGAATCTCCCACAAGAGCCAGGGCATGGACATTCGTGGCGTCAATGAATCCGCTTGAGAAAGTCTTCGTCCGGCTGTCGTAGAAATTCAACCCGGCATCCTCGGTGGCGATCCAAAGATTGCCGTCCCTATCCTCACACATCTCGCTTATGCTCTTGCCTTTAAGATCACCAGGCATGTCACCGGGGCATATTTTCGCGAACTGTGAGGTATATTCCGAATAATAATTGATTCCACCAAAAAACGACCCGATCCACATTCCTCCTTCCGAGTCCTCTGCTATGGAATGGATCGAGTTGTCGGACAACGAGTAATCATCATTCGGAGAATGTCTGAGATTGTAAAGGGATCCGTTCTCGCAAACATACAATCCGTTTTCAGTGCCGACCCATAGCTTTTTCCCGCGGTCAATGTAGATGTCATGAATGATCGTCTCTGTTATGGACTGCCCGTCCTGGGACTTCCACCTGAGGAATGTGTGGCTTCTCAAGTCAAACATATACAGACCTTTCTGCGAGCAGCCGACAAGCAAGGTGTTCCTGTCCAGCGACGCGATCTTCCAGATGTCACGGAAAAGCGGATTCTCTTTCGGGCCGAAAAGCCGTATCTCCCCTGTCGTCGGGGAATATCTGAACAGTCCCTTCGAGTTGGTGGACACCCAAATGTTGCCGTCCCCGGCAAGGCACAAGCTCCTTATGTACCTTCCAGCCCTGTCGGAGGCGTCAAGCAACGGAACAGGGGTACAATCACCGTTCCGGTCAACCTTGAACAGGCCATAATTGGCCACCACAACCCAAAGATCCCCGTTACGATCGGTCGCCATGTCCCTGACAAGACCGGAAACGGACTCGCCATCCTTTCCTGTAAGCTCGACCGCGCTGAAAGCCTCGGCAACCGGATCATACACGGAAAGCCCTTCCCTGGTTCCGACATAGATCCGGCCATCCTCACTGCGATGAAGACAAATGGTCACGTTGCTCCTGAGTCCGTTCCCGGCAGAAGATCTGTTGAATATGCGGAATGAATCCCCGTCATAGACGCTGACACCGTCCCCGGTAGCGGCCCAGATCCGGCCGTACGAGTCCTGAATTATGTCATAGACAGAATTCTGGGACAGGCCACTTTCAACGTCCAGACATTTGAAATAGAAATCACTCGCCATGGCGGTCACTGGCATGAAGAGCAACAGTGACATCAGCACAAAGGCCTGACGCAGAAGAGCTTTCAAATCATCCATTGGCGAAATGCAGGAACTTTCAAATGTCAATATTCCAGCTTGAAGTCATCTACCCAAAGAATCGAGTCCGGACTGCCGGTGAAATAGTCTCCAAGCATGCTGGCGGCGCAGGAGACTATGATGTGCGTAGGGCGGCGGGAAGTGGAGACATATTCAAGAGGAATCTCGACCTTGGTCCACTCCATGTCGTGATCCGTGACGAATCTGCCGTAGGCGATGACGTTCGGCCCCTTTGAGTCGAAGAACGTCTCCTTCTTCGTGGTGTTCACCTCGACAGGACAGTCGGCCGTGCCGCCATATTCCTTGAAATCCCAGTCGCCGAGAGCAACCCAGACAATGCCCCTGTCGTTGTCTCCGACCTTGACCACATCATCCTCCGGATAGCCGTCAAGGGTTTTCTTCTGGATTATCCCACTCTTGTACTTCAGCCAGACGAAGAGTTTCCTCGGACGCAGGGTGAACGGCCGTCCAAGATGGATCACACCGCCGGACGTACCGAGGGTCTTTGCATATTCACCGGAGAACACATTCCCCGCCGCAAATTTGATAATCACGTACTGCGACGCCATCTTCAATGAATATTCCCCCTCAACCTTCTCTGTGTCATCCGGTTTTGTGATGGCAAAGCTTGATCCGACAGTGGTGGAACCCTTGTTCCCGCTTCCCCACCATTTGGTCTGGAGAGCAGGATCCGAGGAGGCAGGATCGTAGAACGAGAAGTATTTGGAGGACTCGGCTTTGCTGAATGTCTCGAATCCAGAGTTCGGCAGCTGAGCCTCCGCGTCGGTGGTGAACTTACTCACATCCGTGACTTCATCTCCGCTGAAGGCCACACATTCATATTCTGTCAAAGGTTCAAGTCCACCGGTCATAGCGCTGAACGAACCTCCGTCCGACGTGACATTCTCGACATTCCTCCAGACAGACTCCCCGGATTTTCTGATTCTGAATCCGTTGTCGCCGCCCTCTATTCCGGAAGCCTTGAGCCACGCCACCCTTGTCCACACGTCAACACCAGTCATCGAGACGGTTGACTCGACCTGTTCCGCATAGAGGGTCCACTCCTCCACAACATTCCTGCAGGACACCTTCACCACCACAGGATTCGTGAAATCATGCAGTGAAGCGGCGTCCGGGAAATATTCCGTCACTCCCTCCGGGCCAAGTTTCATGGAGACTACGCTCAGATTCTCCAAAACCACACTGGAAGGAATCTTGAATATCACCCGTCTGTTATCGGCATCTATCACGGCAACTCCGGATTGGCCGGAGACTGTGAAGTGACGTTCTATCGGCTGTCCGGCCTTGACCGTCCAGTCAAAGTCCCTCTCATAAAGATTCAATGTGACATGGTACGGCGACGAAAGATCCTTTGTTCCTGTCACCACAGCCGAGGCGGTGACGGCTTCCTTATTGAAAGAGACCTCTGTAATGTTCACACTACGGATGTCTGTGGCCTCCTCAAGTGTGATCAAGACCTCACGCGCATCCTTGTTGATGCTGACAGACTTGGCGCCATCGGCCTGAAGAGACGTTATCTCGGCGGCCACATCCGGATAAGGGATGTCGTTCCTGATGCAGGACACAACGGCAAGGACTGCCATGAATATGACTGAAAAGCTGTTCTTCATGACCTAAATGTGGAAACTTAGCCCGAATGAAATGTCAAGGATGTCCAGCATGAAACGGACCTTCGAGAAATCCCTGGTTCCAACCACCTCTCCCTTCTTATAATAATCAATATGGTTGTAGGTGGCGCCTCCGATACCTATGGCGACATGTGTGCTGATGCTGTTCGTCACAAAAATCATAAGTCCCGGGTGAACGGCGATCTTGACCCTGTTGGCGGCGGAGTAACTGTCAAGGCTTTCCTCATTGTATGAGAATGAAGTCCGCGTGTATGAATATCCCAACGACACATCGGTGAACACACCGATTCTGCTCCGCTTGTCCAAAGCAGCGTATGCCCTGTGAAAAATCTCGGCCTGAACAGTACGTGAAGCCGCCTGGATGTCACTCAAGGAGACAGCCAGATCATCGCTCAACATCGAAAAGTCAGCATTGGAGATTCCTCCCCTCGCCGATGAATATTTTGCCCTCAGGCCTACCGACCTGTTGTTCTTGTAAGTGTAGTCCAGATAAGGAGACAACGTCATCATTGTCCCGTTGGCATCCAAATGCTGAAGCAGCATAAGATACTCGCTGTCTGTGCTGGACAGGTCAGCGTAAAAGAACTGCACTCCTGCGGAAAAGTCCCCCTTTGGCATGAACAGCCTGTCCGGTCCGCGCTTTTCCACGACGGAAAGACTGTCTCTCTCCGCTGCCCGAATTCCAGACACGGAAAGAAAAATGAAGAATATTATCGCTAACTTTTTCACCGCCTACAGGTAATAATAGAGGCTGAATCCCACAGCAAGCAGGTTCACCTTGAAATTGATAAAAGTAAGACTCCTGTCTCCTTCCGCCACACGGTTGTGGTTCTGGTCGGTCCAGTCGAAATGCAGTCCCAGCATGTTCACGCTGACATCTATCGCAAGCCTGTCCGTGACAAATGCCATAAAACCGGGACAAAGATTGATCCCAAGAGAGTTAGATGTCTCGTACGAAGCGTTCACCTTGTTGCCGTGGCCGTCCAGCACCTTTCCCTGACCGTACGAATATGACAGCTGCAACTCGTTGAAAAGCCCAAGTCTCTTAATCTGTCCTACAGGAATATAGTAGCGTCCTATCCCCTGAATCTCGAAGGCATGACTGATCTTGTGGAAATCAGACACTTCCAGATTGATGTCCTCGAAATTCATCTTGGCGGAATCCAGTTGGAACATATTCCTCTTGTAGCCGACACGGACTCCCACTCCCATGTTGTCCTTGAACAAATAGCAGAACGCGGGGCTGACCGAAAGCGTGTAGCCGGTGGACTTGATGCCGTTGACAACCATAAAACGTGAGTTGTCATTGTTGTGAAGCATATAACTGGCCCCGCCACCTATCATCCAAGTCCCTTTCTTGATGAAGCAAGGCTGGGAAGAAAGGTCAATACCCCTGTCAAGTTTCTGACCTTCGGCGCTAAATGTGCCAAGAATCAGAAACAGGACTGAAAGTACTATGCATGAACGTCTATCCATTATTCGTAGAGAAGTTCCATTCCGTCAAGCCAAAGCTTGCTGTTGTCATAGCCGGAGAAATAGTCACCGTACATGCTGGCTGCACAGCTGATGATGATGTGGGTCGGGTAGGTAGTCTGGCTTCTGTACTCGACAGGAATTGTCACCTGTATCCAGTCCTTGGCCGGATTGGAATCGTCAGAAGAAACGATCTTCTCTCCGAAAGCTATAGTGGACGCATCCGTGCTGAAATCCACGAAAGTACTTGGGTTGGTGGTATCAAACATGACAGGGCTGTCGGCATCTCCGCCGTACTTTTTGAAATCCCAAGTACCGAGAGCAATCCTGATCGAGGCCTTGTCATAATTGCCTTTCTTACCGTCCGCCGGGACATTGCCGGACTCACGGTTGATGATGCCACCGGAATATTTCATCCAGAATCTCAATGCCGTAGGCCTTGCGGCGAACGGCCTTCCGAAGTAAACTGTTCCGCCAGTGGTCCCGATAAGATTTCCGAAATGTCCGCTGAAAAGGTTTCCGGCGGCGAACTTCACGACAACCCAACGTGATTGGAGGCACACCGACTGCGAGCCTTCCTTATAGTCTGACGCGTCAGGATAGCAGATCACAGAACCTGAACCGACAAGAGTCGCTCCTTCATTACCATTACCCCACCATTGCTTCTGAAGTGCAGGGTCGGGAGATGCAGGATCGTAGAACGACTTGTACTTTGAGCTCTCGTCATTGGATGTGGTCTCGAACCCACCGTTAGGAACAGGCACAGCCTTGTCGGTCGTGACATCGGACGGAGCGGCGAAAATCTCCTCGGCACCGGACTCCATGGATGTCAGCACGAGGCGGTACTCATAAGTCGTGGAAGGGTTCAAACCTTTGATCTCAGCGCTGAATGTGCCTTCCGAATCTCTGACAGCGGCCACAGGTGTCCAGTCCTGAGTGTTTCTCGCGCGGACTTCGAAGCGGACCTTGTCCTTGTCGTACTGGGCCTCATCCACATCGGCATGAGCCGTGAAGTGACCGGCCCAGATCTCATATCTGGAAGACTGGGCAATGCCGGTTGACGTTCCTTCAAAGATGATGTCATCGTAGATGTTGTTCGTGGTGTCATCCACAATAAGATCGAAGGCCAGAATGCCGTCTTTCTCCGTGTACTTAAGACTGAGCCTATACCTCCTGCCGTTTTTCACATTCTTGATCTCTCCGGATTTAGCGAACGTCTTTCCGTCCTTTTTCAAAGTGCCAGAAAACGACCACATGAGCGACGGTTCGAACCCGGAGGTGATGAAAAAGCCATCCTTGCCGCCTTCAGCCGCATCATAGACCAGTTTGGCCGAGGTTTCACCATCCAATCCGACAGTGCAGGAATAACCCTCCTCGAACGCCTCTGTGACGGACGGGTCAAAAGTCACATTGGAAATCACGTTGCAGACCTTTGCAGTGACAGTCACATTGCCTGAGTCTCCGGCCTTGACGGTCACGTTCGAGGAACCCTTGTAACTCTTCTGCTCCCATGAGGCGGCGGCAGGGTTCTCTTTGGCAATCTCACCGGCCACGACATCGACACGGTAGTCATCAGCCGGCAGATAGATGGTCTGCGGCATCTGTGAATATACATATTCACGAACCTTGCCTGTGAAATCAGCCTTGTAGATGCTTACCTTGGCGGAGGAAAGGAGTTCGTCCTGACTCATAGCCGCCTTCGTGGCGGACTCGCCCATCCTTACGTCCAGACTGAACGCTCCTTTGGCAGCCGGTGTCTCATCGTAGTTGGCGCACGCTCCAAAAGCGACAGCGGAGAGAGCCAATGCTATGATTGTGAGTTTATTTTTCATATTCCTTCCTCCTACTTCACTTCAAGGGTGATCGGGATACTCTTGCGGCAGCCCTTGTTGTCAACCACGTTCATAGTGAATGTGTGTGTGCCCTGGAAAGCCAGGAGAGGGGTCTGCGCGCCCGACAGATCGAAGTCGATCTCTGTCTTTCCGGAAAGTTCAGAGCCGTGAGGGAAAGGAACTATGTCGAAGACACCCATAGCAGCTTCTGAAGGGTTGATAAGATCAAGGGTAGTTCCGCCTACCGAATTCACGGAATTGATGAAATCATCATTCGTGGAGGCGATGTCAACGGTGAACTTGCGGGCACCGTTAGGAATCTTCGCCGTCATCGTGAGCGGGAATGCCCCTGTGGCCGGCACAATGATAGTCTTGGCAATGTCGTAGGAACTTGTGCTGACAAGCTCGATGCCTCCGTCACCGGTCGGAGCGTCAGGATCCTTACCGTCACCGTCTTCCTTTGCAGGAACATCGTTTTCCAGTTCAGCGTCCTCGACCAGGCCGTCAATCTCGATCGAGAATGAAGCATTTCCGGAAGCGTCCACCTTCTTCAAGATCCTGACCACGTGCCAGTCCTGAGCCTTCACATTAGTGATGGGGGCAAGCATCCTCTGGGTCTTGCCATCGATCGAGCCTTTGAACATCAAAGAGATGGTGGCCTCGTTGCCGTTAACAGCAAAATAGCCCATGCGGTGATCGTAGGTTGGATTCCCGTTTGAGTAATCAAGTTTGTACTCCAAAGGGTAGCCTGGCGTCAATTCCACCTTGGCGACACCGTCACCAGAGACAGACTTAAGGAAATCGTCGTTGTACTCGACAGTGACGATGGCCTGAAGAAGCCTGCAAGTGATCGAGCCGAGGGTCGTGGTCACACCAGCCTTGATGGTGAAACTTTTGGACGCTCCGTAAACCGGAGCCGTGAACTTAGCTTGAGGGACTTCCGCACTTGTCGAACGTGCATCAATGCGATAGTCACCTGCCGGAAGCGATATGTTCGCGCTGCCAAGCACTTCCCGATAGGTCTTCTGCCAGACAAGCCTGTCTGCATTGTCGTAGAGGAAGAGGACATAGTCATCCCCCGCCGTTTCGGCACGGGTTATAACCTTGTTCACATCTTCCGAGACCTCGATGGACAATCCGTCAAACGACAGGATCCCGTTCCAGTTGCCTCCTCCGTAATTGAAATTGTCCTTCTTGCAGGACACCGCCATAACACTGATGGCGGCCATGAATATGCAAATGCTCTTTTTCATCTTTCTCAGTCGTTAAGATCAACTTCCGTCAACTCGGCTTCCTCAACCGCTTCGTCAAATGAGATGGTGATCGATCTCCCGCCCACGTTTGACACATCAAACTTGAGGGTGTAGCAGGTTTTCGGAGAAAGAGGGCGAAACTCCTTGCCGGAGAAAGCCTGAGTCTTTCCTCCCTGGCCTGTAAGGTTTCCGGAGACGGAGATCATGTAGGCATCCACAAAAGCGGCCCTGGTCTCCGTTTTAGAGAATGGGATCTCGGTGCCGCCACCGGTCTTGACAGTAAAGGAATAATCCGTGTAGTAAGCCTTGAAAGCATCTGTGCACTCCACTTTGACGATGGTGTTCGCAAGAGTAACCGGAATGGCCACCGTAGTCGTCCCCCCTCCCGTGACGGAGAAAGACTTCACGCCCGTGAAGCAAGGCTTTTCGAAGCCCTCTTCGCTGGCAGAGCCATAACCTGCCTTCACGGAATAGTTGCCGGCCTTGAGCTTTTTCGATGCGGCGAACTGCTCCAGCAATCCATTATAAATCTCATCTCCGCTGCCGTTGGTCAGGACAATCGTGAATTTGCCGGTCTGGGGCAACGTGGTGTAATCCGACACATTGCTCTTTGTCACCACATCCACCTGGCCGTCAGTGGCGACGGAGAACAGGACGTTCCCGTCAGCGGTGTCCTGATGCCGGGAACACGACGTCGGCACGAGTGCCAAAGCCATCATTCCAAGCAGTAATCTGTTAATTTTCATATTCATTGTCACTTTTTGATCTTCACTTTTATGTTGTCTATGTAGAGCCAGCAGGTGTTGTTGTTGGCTCCCCAGTCTTTATCGGGCATTGTTCTCCAACTCAACCTCAACGGAGCACCAACACCCTTCAATAAGGTATTTGCCGTATGGTTGATATTTGTATATGAGCCAGTTGTCTCATTAATCTTGAACGATTCCGGAAACGTACCAGTCTCATCGCCACTAGAGGGGTTCTTACTTGTAGTGATATAACCGAAATATACGGTTTGGGCTATTTTCGGAGTTCCCTCCCTGCCCATAGAATAATCATACGTGATATCTAGGTTCACAGTCTTACCATCCTTCAATCCGGAAAGGAATGGAGAATCCGCCCTGGCAGAATAATTGGCCAATCTAGTTTCCCTACGACAAGCGATTCTGATTGCGGTTCCAGCCTGCGCTCCAGCCCTGGCAGCACTCCAGCCACCTTTCTCTGGGCTCCAAGGATTCTCAGCATCGATGGTATAAGGCGCAAAAAGATGCGGTGAAAAACTTCCCGGACTTGACCAACCATACTCATCATTCGAATTGAAGCCTTCCACCCAGCTGAAGTCCTCAAAGAACAGATAAGGGCAATTCAACTCGCATTCTCCCCTGATGGACGAAGAAAAGTCGCCTAATGTCACAGTCTCCGAAACGACAGCGCTTTCCGACTCATAGGTCACGGCAAGCCGCTTCGAGGACAATCCCTTGAAGAATGCTTTATCCTTAGTCCGGAATACGTACGTGTCACCAATTCTCACAAGTCCGTCATTGCCACCATCTATTCTCAACTCAGACGACGACAATCCCGGCCACACAGCATCATCCGGCAAAGTAATCCTGATGTCTTGCACATCCTCACCCAAATTGTTGGATGCGAGCATAAATTTCAATTCATACTCAATAGGCTTCGCCTCAGTCATTTTTAACGGAACCTTAGTAGTATGCCCGGCCGCGAAATCACGCCCCGCCAATGAGAAAGAGACCGACGCGCACTTATTCTCCGAATAGGCGTCAACCGTAATCCGATCCCCGGCAGAATATGCCATCCGAGGAGGGAATATGCCGGCGACAGCCACTTCCGTCCCGTCCGCCGACTCGTCGATCGGATTCCGAAGTTCCAATGTCAACCCGTTCACTCCTTCGCCGAAGCTGACCGTGGAAGCGTCCGTGACATCCACCGAAACCTTGCCCGCCACCGCCTGAGGCATAGTGACCTCAATTCTCTTCACCGGCTCGCCCAGCACGTTATGGCCTTCAGGAATATAAAACCTCAGGAAATGCAGCAGATGCCTCATCTTAACCCTCAAAAGGTTGTCATCATCCACAGGCACACCCTCCCCGACAGCCGAGAGAGCAGGTCCGGAGACCGGCCCGGCCACAAGAACATCAACCCCTCCGGAGGCGGCCCCATCCTGAACGTCAGGAACTGTAAATGTGGCTGTCGTTCCGCCCACCGATTCCGGGACAGGATATGTCATGTAGTATGAATATATTCCATCTTCCATCGGCGAAGGCAGAGTGCTTGTGAAATAAGCGGCCGAGTTGTCCGGTTCTCCTGCCGACTGATGCCCGGCCCCGGACGCGAGAAGACGAAATGTCTGATTGCCAAGGGCAAACGTCCCCGCTGAGGATTTTGCCCAGACCGCCACTTCGTCGCCCGTCTTCCACACAAAGCGTTTGGTCTCCACATCGTATTCCGTTCTCATCCTCGGGGTGTTCCCGACAGCGAAAACGACATTCACCGAAGATGGAATCATCTCAGATTCAGTGGATTCAAAGTCACCGCAACCACACAGCGCGACTCCAGCGGAGACAAGAATGATTCTTAGTATAGTCTTCAAATACACTACTTTTCAATTTCCGCGAACAGGCAGATGCCGCCGCACTTATATTCACAAATGTAATGTTTTTTTAGCCATATACAAAAATTCATAAGATAATGTCACGCATCATCTGACTGATTCTCTGATCATCCGCTCTATCTCTGACAAGTCAGCGCGAGCGAGTATTGTTCCGTCAGGAGCGAGCAGCAGGTACGTAGGCACAAAGGTCACGCCATAGAGTTCCGCGGCCGATTCCTCCGTACCAAGGATATTCTTCCAAGTCAAGCTTTTTTCCCTGACCGTCTCCTTCGACTGACCTGCCTCCTCCCAGAGGGGGACACCAATGACATCAAACCTATTTCCTCCAAACTCCTCGTACAATTCCATGATATGCGGGAACGCACGGCGGCAAGGACCGCAACTGGTCGACCAGAAATCCAACAGAATATATTTTCCTTTGCCGGCATAATCTGAAAGCCGAACCGTGTTTCCAGCCATGTCAATTCCCTCAAAGTCTTGGAACCTCATTCCTACAGAAGTATTATAGACCGCCTCTATGTCCCTTTTCAGTTTGGCTGTTCTTGGCTCCGCCAGCATATTCGGGGCCAATGTCCCCGCAAGCTCAAACCGCGTCTTAGGATCCGTGTTACCGAAATTCGTCAAGAAGAACAATGCCATGTAACCCACAGCGTTGTCACGATTGGCATGGATAACCCTTTTATATTCATTGATCATCAATGTGCTGTCCTTATAGTTTCTCCGGCGGAACGACATCAGAGAGTCCAGCGCCACGGTCAATGAATTAACCTTGTCGCTGCTGACCGTACAACGTCCGTCAGGCCGCCTGCTGATGGTCAAGGTGCCGCCTTCAGGCACGATGGTCACATTGACATGGCGCCCCATGCCTACATCGTATGACTTGGTAACGTCAGTCGGTAGTTCCACACGGAAACGTCCGTTCTCAACCGGAACACTCACACTCTCACCGCTCCGGTAAAAGAAGTCCACTTCCTTAGGCGCACCTTCCGGTCCTAACTCTCCCTTGACCACCGTCTTGTCCTGTGCGGTCATTACAGCGCAGGAAAACGCGAATACAGTCAAAATCACTACTGTTCCTCTCATAATTATCCAATGAATATATCCGTTCACGCTCCTGCAAAAACCATACGATTAGAAGTACAGCATTGATAGCCATGGTATGCCAAGCACGCACAAAGCCTTATACAATTCTGTCGCCAGGCGTTCTGTCTTAAGATTGCCACAGGCCTCAGGCGCATTCTTGAAGACTTGTGCGACCACCTCGCAAGCGTCGATCTCCGCACAGTCTGCGCATGTGTCGTAACCTTTCTCACTCACGCACTTGCGGACCGGACAAAGATCGCTGCAATAGAGATACTTCACGCCCTCTGTCCGGCATCCCATACAGTTGATATGCTCGGGCTTGATAGGGGCGTCATTCGCCTCGGCCCATTGCTTGGCTGTCTTTTCCCTAAGCGCGTCATCATTGTTCACCGTGGCCTTACGGGCATCGCAATTCTCACAGTCCAATCCGCAGCATGCAATCAAATCTTTCATATTCCTTAATTTTTTGTTTATGCAAAATTAGATGGAATATCCTGGATTCAGGCACCGCATCCATAGACAAAACATCAAACCAAGCGACTGTTTTTCAACGCATTGTGATTCCACGAGGTGGACAAATGAACATTCAGAAGGAGATACTGCCACATCAATGGCATCTCTTTCCTTGCCCTCAAAGGCTGTCACTCAGCGACCGGGCAGGAAGATAAATGAAAAAAGCTGACCTTTTGAGTCAGCCTCGTTCATGTTATTTCTGGCGGATAGGGAGGGATTTTATACCACTCTACCATCTTCTGTAACTCGTTGATATTCAAGTGCCGTCTTTGGGTGTTTTCGCTTATTTTGCACGAAAAATGGCGCAGAACTGGCGCAAGACAAAACGTCTTAAAAACACTGTGTATGAATGACTTTTGTTACACAATTTAACTATTTTAAGAAATCTATCAACCCTATTTTCTACTCCACTCCTCAAATCGTTGAGGAGATTATGGCATTACGACACTAGCTTCTTACTTTAAACAAGTCGGTTGCCATTGTTTTCTGTTTATCTTCTCATTGCCTTTGTATTATGTTTATGAATTGCCCTTATGAAAGGGGGATAATACTTCATCATGACCACTATCTTACCATAATTATTCAAATACCTATAAGTCAAATATGGCTCTGAAAGTTGTATCTTTATGTAACATCATTGATTTTCAGGATGTTACATAACTTTTATAGGCATCGAAATATGTAGCCTACTTGTAGCGTCTTGTAGCACGATGTAGCGTTATATCCTATTATTGGTACAAAGTTAGTATAAAACAATTAGAATTTAGAATAAAGATAAATTCCTTGTGTTTAACACTAACTTTGCATCAAAAGATTTTATATTAGAGGCTACAAACAAAGTCTTTTACCTTTGCTTGGTATTCTTCCTTGGTCATACCTCCAGTCTCTATCATTATGTCAAGTACATCGCCAAGTTCGTCAAAAGCAATATCGTGATGATATTCTTTAGTTGTCCCATCCTTCTCTCCATAGATACGATAGTAGTCTGAACCTTCATCCAAAGCAATATATACCTTGCCTTGAAATTGGAAGCCATTCACCTGCATGACAAGAGCCGCCATAGTGAAGTCTTCGCCATTGACATTCTTGACAATTTGGGTGGCATACATCTTAGAGATGCTCCAACTATTGATAATGTCTATCGGCGTTGTATGAAGGAAAAACTGCCTTGTAAGAGTTAAAAATGTGACCATTGACTCATTTTCTTGCCTTGAAATTTGCGTGTTCAAAGGAATAAGGCTAACTTCGTGGTCGTTAATAATGTGTATTTACACAAAATAAACGAATAGAAATATGGAAATCCGTAGAGATAAATATCTGGATCTACTTATCCACAGTTGTGGGAATGGGTTGATAAAAGTGATAACAGGAATGCGCAGATGCGGCAAGTCATACCTGTTGTTCACCCTTTTCAAGAACTATCTCATAAAACAAGGAGTGAAAGAAGACCATATCATAGGGGTAAATTTGGAGAACCGACTGAATAAAAGTTTGAGAGCCCCCGACGCATTACTTCAATACATAGATAGCCGTCTTTCATCAGACGGTCAATATTATGTTATGCTGGATGAAGTACAGATGGTCAGCGAGTTTGAGGATGTATTGAACTCATTCCTAAGCATAAGCAATGTGGATGTGTTTGTTACTGGCTCTAATGCAAAATTCCTGTCTAAGGATGTAATCACTGAGTTTCGTGGACGAGGAGATGAAATACACGTGCGCCCATTGACTTTCAGAGAAGTAGCAGATTTCCGTGATGACTATTCGCAAGATATGATTCGTGAATATATGCTCTATGGAGGATTGCCACAGGTCGTTTTAGAAAACGATGTCAACAAGAAGGTGAGTTATCTGGAACAGCAGATGGAGCATACTTATTTGCGTGACATAAAAGAGCGATATGAAGTTCGTCAAGATAGCGATTTGTCAGAACTAGTGGACATCATGGCATCATGTGTGGGTGGTCTGACCAATCCCCCAAAGATTGCAGACACTTTTAAAAGTGTAAAGCATAGTAGCATTTCGGTGGATACCATACGTCTCTACTTGGAATATATGGAGGATGCGTTCGTGTTGGAACGTGTTACTCGTTATGACATTAAAGGAAGAAAATACATAGATTCGCCGTTTAAGTATTACTTTGAGGATTTGGGACTGAGAAATGCCCGATTAGGATTTCGGCAAGTAGAACCAACGCATATGATGGAGAATATGCTCTACAACGAGCTTCGTGCTATTGGAATGAAGGTGGATGTAGGACAGGTGTTTACCGAAGTGAAAATCGAGGATGGATCCCGTCAGCGCAAGACTCTGGAAATCGATTTCGTCTGCAACCGTGGCTATGAGCGAGTATACATCCAATCGGCCTATGCGATGGAAACAGAAGAAAAACGAGATCAAGAACTGACCTCACTACGTAAACTTCGCGACGGATTTCGCAGAATCGTAATTGTAAACGGGCTACAACCTACCTACATGAATGAAGAAGGCGTGTATATTATAAATCTTATGGATTTTTTGCGCGACCCGGAGAAATACATGGAGGAGAGAGTATAAAATCACAATATTCTTAAACTAGTAATATTTTGTTATGTCTAAGTTTATCAAAGCCATCGGCATATTTTATAAGAATGAATAAAATGCCATCAATACGTATTTAGTCAACCAGCCCACCAAGACCATGACAAATCTAAACTCACTGATTGCGACATTACCTTTGCTAGCTTTAGTGGCGTAATATAGGATTGAAGCAAACGATAAGATACATGGTGGTATATAAAACATCGAATAATCAATACTTCGGTAAAAATTTACCGTACTAAAAAGTTAAATAATGGAAGCCG
>OCLD01000007.1_pt1 | contig 52913 bp, 40 predicted proteins | sample 1495911 | NCBI WGS metagenome assembly OCLD01 (sample SAMN03418271, study PRJEB22391) | human gut metagenome | biome: human-gut; feature: organic feature; material: feces | host: Homo sapiens | place: Tanzania | collected 2013-01
GGAGGGGGTAACGTGAATTGATGAGGGTGGGCAATCACCTTCGAACGTGAGATAATGTACTTTACATCAGGTAATTGCCTACTTGCGAAAGTTGAAATATGAATAATCGTTTTATACTAGCCTTTTTGTCATTAGCCCTCGTCTGTAGGTCTTTTGACGGCACAGCCCAAAGTTGCTGCGGCGGGGCTGTCGGTTGCCGGGAGACAACCGAGGGATCGGAACTTCCTGTCGGACAGAAAAACATCAGAGTGCTGTTCATCGGAAACAGCTTCACCTTAGACGCCACGGAACACCTTCCGGGAATCCTTAAGGCCGCCGGTATCGATAACTTCTCGATGGAGAGGGCGTTTCACGGAGGCTACACCCTTGTCGGCTACAACGAGAATTTTGACAAGCCGAAGGTCTGCATACGCTACAAGTACGAACCTGGTTACGATGAATGGGACGGTAACAAGGTCTACAAGAACGAGAACTGCAACAGTTCCCTGACTGACTTCTGGGACAGCGGACGGGCTTATGACATCGTTGTCCTTCAGGAATATACCGGAAGAAAATATGCCTGGGACGGTTTCGAGGAATCAAAGGCCGGAATCGATGCCGTGAAGGGACTGATGGATAAGGTCCGTGCCATGCAGCCGGAGAAGGAACCTGTCTTTGTCTATCTCATGTCACAGGTCTTTGCCACCGGAAGCGAGCGCCTTGTAGAGTGGTTCGGCAACGATCGGAGGCGGATGTATGCCGCTATCGTAGAACACACGAGACAGGTCCTTGATCAGACTGGGATAAAGTACCTTATTTCGACCGGTACTGCCGTCGAGAACCTCCGTACGACAAGTCTGAACGTCGACAACGGAATGGATCTCTCAAGAGATCTTTTCCATCTGGACAAGGGCATCACGCGCTACACCGCAAACTGCACTGTGTTCGAGTCCATCCTTGGCCCGTGTGTCGGCAAGACTATGGACGGCAACACCTACCGTTTTTCCACATCGGACACATCTTCGAAGAACTATACGACTCCTGTCACCGACAAGAATGTTCCGACAGCCATCGTGGCCGCTAGAAAAGCGATCGAGAAACCTCTGGAAGTCACCGATTTGAGTAATCTTTGATCGGCCATTCTGAAAGTTAAAAAGGCGAGTGACACATGGTCGCCCGCCTTTAATGTTAAACGGTTTTTGGGACTATTCGGTTTTTTCGTAGGTTAGAGTCAGGACTTTGACTCCTACTCCGCCTTGTGTGCAGGTGAGGTAGTAGACGGTGTTTGCCTTTGTACCCTCAAGGTTCCAGCTGTAGGTGTCTCCATGAGTGGTCCAAGGGATGATGTCTCCGCCGCTGACGTAGGTGTTCTGGACATCAGTGCTTTCAGGAACGTTTGAAGTTATGGCTGCCTTGCGCTTTGAGCTTGTGCTTGTCCCTTGGACGCAGGCGACTTTCACGAGCCGATAGCCATCCAAGGCCGGGAATCCGAAGTATCTCGACACTGCTCCAAGCACGACACCTTTGTCGGCAGACCAGAAAACGCGCGCGGATGTGGCATTGCCGACATCCGTGAGGATGAAATTGTAGCTGTTGCCGTTGGCGTGTCTGTAGACGGCAGTGAGATTTCCAGGACAAGGCTCACCTGATGGGCATCCCTCAGTCTTGCCGGCTTCCTTCCATTTGTCTTTTGTCGGCCAGCCTTCCTGTGCATCGCCTGAGAAGTCGAATTCAAGAGTCATCTTCTCTGTCTTCTTCTCCTTGAGCATAAGCCCTCCGATCTCGCCAAGGTCGATGATCTGGTTACGTCCGGCCTCAAGGGCTTCCGAACCGACTTTTACCGCAGTCATCTGAGTCGGAGAGACGAGAGTCAGGGATATTCCTTTCTCATATTTTCCGGGAAGCACCCAGACATAATAGGTGTCTCCTGTCACGAAGGCCTTGGTGGAAGGTGTCAGTGCCACCACATCGGAAACCGTCGATCCTTCTCCGGCCTTGGCCTTCGGGTCGCCGTTGTTCCAGTTGATCGTGACGGCTCCTTCAACGGCGAGAGCCTCTCCTCCGTTGGCCTTGATCTCGATGCGGCGCAAGGTGTCTGCGCCTTCCTGAGTGAGTCTGAACTTGAGAAGCGAGCCGATATTCTTGAATGACACTATCTTTCCGGCATCGCATCTTCCGACGGCGACGTTGATGTCGGCAGGATAGCCGTCCTTGACAATCTGCTGTGCGGTTGTGCTGAGCGAGGTCGTGAAGACTCCGTCTGAGAAAGCGTTGCTTTCAGCGAAGGGATGAATCGCGTATGCGTCGGCATCGAGTTTCACTCCGTCGCCCCTGAAAACGACAGAAGTGCCGCTTTCGGAAGTCGCGAACTTGCTGGAGAAATAGCTTCCGGACTCATTCTTTGTGAACACGTTGATTGCGTCGCCGTTGTCCCAGATGACTTTGTTGCCTTCGAGATGAGCTTTTGTGCCTGTCTCTGACACGGCTATGAGTTCATCGCCTCCTATTCTCGAGGAAGTCTGTTCCTTATTGCAGGCCAAGGTGGCGAGACTGATGGCCAATATTACATATTCCTTCTTCATTTTTTTTACCATTTATATGATCCACCATTGTTGAAATCCTCGTTACCTCCGTTTCCGGACGCACCCCTTGAGTGGACTTCCGTAAGTTCGAGTTTGATGTCGTCAATGTAGAACCTGTAGTCCTGGAGGTTCGCGGCGTTCTCGCCTCTTCCTGACGCGGCCAGTTCCTCTTCCGTCAATTTCGGAGTGGAAATCGCGATCACCGATGCCTGTGTCAGATTCTTGATGTCGATTGTGCATTCTTTCATCGTGCCGATTGTGGTTTCAAGAGGGAAGGTGTCCTCTCCGACTGTCACAGTCACCTTGGCGAGTGGGTCATAACCGCGTGCGTCTTTGTACAGACCGACCTTGAGGCTTAGTCTCGCGTCAGCCGAGGAGACTCCCATCTGTTTTATGCGTTCGCCTATGAGGACCTTGTAGGTTCCGATGCATTGTCTGGTCCAGAGGGACTCGTCATAGTAGCCGACCTGAAGGAAACCAGGACGTTCGTAGCAGCCTGAGGCTGAAGAGATTGCCTCGTAGGCTCGGTCAGGGAGATAGTGGTCGTTGAAAGACTTGTAGTTTGATGCGTAGCCGCTTGTCGCGCTCGCCATCAGGTTAAACGGGAGAAGCTCAGGATAGGATGCCTCTGACTTGATCAGGTCGTCGAATCCGTTTGTGAATGCCAACTTGTTGTCATCCATCTGAGGAAGCGTGGACTTTGATGCCTCGGCAGGGAAGATGCAGATCGCGTTAGAGATGCAGACGTAGGTCTTGGAGCGTTCGGCGTCGGCTGTCATCCTGAAGTGTAGGGTGCCTCCGGCAGGAATCGCCTCTTCCGGCTTGATTGTGAAATAGAGGTTGTTCCATACAGCGTCCGATCCCGGAGTCGTCGCGTTCTGCACGTCAATCTTGTTCCATTTCTCTCCGTCCGCGCTCCAGTAATATGACCATCCGGCCTTTGTGAAGGAAGCGGCGCGCGCACCCATCATGAGACGCAGGTCGCCGGAAAGGGCATCTTTAACTGGAACACTGATCAGGATGGATTCTCCTTTAGCGAAGTTGTCGAAGCGGATGCTGCGGTGGATGGCTCTGTCTGCGTCCGTGCCTCCGGTCGGCTGGATGTGTGAAGGACACTCTAATGAGGTAGAGGCCTCTGCCCCGGTGCAGCTCAGGATCATGCCGTCCTTGAACTGGCATTCGTTTCCGGTGATCACCGCGTTCGCCAGCGTTCTGCTCTCAGGATTGTCGATGTCGATTGTCTGGCAAATAGGGAATGAGTAGCCTGACGTGAGGGCAACCTCGCCGGCAGCCTGGGTCACAGTGATCTCGCATCCCTTGACACCTTCCGCCGGTGTCTCAACCTTGACGAGTGCCACCCTCCTCTCTGTCTTGATGTTAGCGCCGGCAGTGATTTCGAGTACGTCTGAGCCGCTGCCCTTTGTAAGGTTTGTGGTAATCCATCCTACAGGTTTGCCGTCAGGATCCTCAGCGGTCACGTCCCAGTAGCAGTTGGAAGAAATCTTCACGCTGACGCTTCCGCCTTCCGCTGGCATCGTGTACTCCGTACCGTCCACCGATAGTTCGGGTTTAGAGTCCGGGGAGTCCGATTCCTGACATCCTAAAAGCATGGATGCAGCCAGCATGGTCGAAAAAGTTTTAAAAAAAATTCGCATAAATGTTTTTAGTTTTGAAATTATGTGTACCTTTGCACAACACCACACTACAGTTATTACGTTGCAAAGATAGACAAATTCCATAAAAACCAAGGAAGAAAATGAAAAAATTAACCTCCTTTGTATTGTATCTGATTCTGACGTTGTGCCCTGTCATGGCGCAGGGTTTTCGTCTGTCAGGTCAGATCACAGACACGTCTGGCGAGCCTGTTCCCGGAGCAACGGTGATGATCACCGGAACAGACATCGGGACAATGGCCGACGCTGACGGAAAATTCGTTCTGGACGTGAAGTCCGGACTCTCTCCTGAGGCGACACTCACTCTCTCCAGTCTGGGTTTCAAGGACTTGGTAGTCCTAGTCGGCAAGAAGACAGTGTTCAACGTGACACTTGAAGAGGAAAACAACGTTCTTGAGGAGACTGTGGTCATCGGCTACTCTACCGTTAAGAAGAAAGACCTCACAGGTTCCCTCACATCGGTTGAAGGCGATGCCGTGAGGACGCGTCAGACGGCCACAGTGTCAGAGGCTCTCCAAGGTGCCATGCCGGGTGTGACCGTGACACGTTCAAGTTCCGCTCCCGGCGGAGAGGCTACCATCCGCGTGAGAGGCATAACCTCAATGACATCCGGAGCCACTGATCCGTACGTCCTTATCGATGGAGTTCCGGGGGCGATCAGCGATGTCAACCCTGGCGATATCGAGAACATCACCGTTCTCAAGGATGCCGCGTCAGCATCCATCTACGGTTCGCAGGCAGCCGCCGGAGTCATCCTCATCACAACAAAAAGGGCGAAGGAGAATGGCAGGGCAAGCGTGTCCTACAATTACAGCCTTGGCGTGGACTCTCCGACCAAGATGCCTGAATATATGGACGCGGTGAGCTACATGGAAGCTTGCAATGAACTGAAGTACAACGATCTCCCTGAAAGTGGATGGTATCAGGCGTACGACAAGGATCTTGTCGGCAACTATAAGTCCCTGCATGCGGCGGATCCGGACACCTACCCTGTCACAGACTGGATGAACCTCATTCTCAAGAAGAACGCCATTCGTCATTCGCACAATCTCAAGCTCACTGTCTCAGGGGACAGGCTCCGCTCGTCGATCAGCTTCGGTTTCGACGATGTGGACGGTCTTTACAAGGCGAACCAGAGATGGAAGCGCTACACCGCAAGGCTCAACAACGACCTGACTGTCTTCAAATGGCTCAAGGCATCGGCTGATGTCTCTTTCAGGTACGTGGACAAGCTTGACCCGCATTCATCCCCGGCATTGAAGATGAGGTATATGCCTCAGATCTACCCTGCGGTCTGGTCTGACGGCCTCTATGCTCCGGGCAAGGACGCGAGCAACATCTATGCGGCGATGATGAGTGGAGGTGAGGACAAGACCAAGACATTCCGCACAGCCGCTAAATTCCAGCTGGATGCCACTCCGGTCAAGGGACTCACGATAACTGCTTTGTATTCCCCGAAATTCGGGTTCTCGCACTCCAGTGATTTCCAGCGCCAGACCCCATACTATTATGCGGGAGAGGCCACCAGCACCAAATATATCTCCGAAGCCCTCACCACGACTCTCGATGAGTCAAGGGGCTGGACCTACGAAGGAACTGTCCAGACTTACGCCAACTACCAGAAGACTTTCGCAGAAAAGCACAATTTCGCCGCGATGGTGGGTTATGAGAACTACTATCTCGGCACCGACACGATAATCGCGGGCAATTCTGACTTCCCGAACGCTCTCATTGAGGACCTTAAGGCTGGTAACCCTGCCACGGCCACGGCGAAGAGCTCCAATGTTCATGAACTCGCCAGAAACTCATTCTTCGGAAGACTGATGTATAATTACAGCTCACGCTACTATATTCAAGGAAATGTAAGATGTGACGGAACCTCCCGTTTCGCTCCTGGGCACAGATGGGGGACATTCCTTTCCGGATCTGCCGGATGGCAGTTCTCTGAGGAGCCTTGGATGAAGGAGGTAAAGAATGTGCTGAATCACGGAAAGCTCCGTGTCTCCTACGGACAGCTCGGAAACGAGCGCATCAACGGCTACTACCCGTATCAGTCAATGCTTTCAGTCAGCCATCCTGTCGGGTATGTGGGAAATGAAGTGACTCCGGAGACGGGCTACGCCCAGTCTACAGCCATTGTTCCGGACCTCACATGGGAGACTACCTCCACGATTGATGTCGGACTCGATCTCGCGTTCCTTAGGAACAGGCTCACCCTCACCGCCGACTGGTACCACAAGAACACTTCCGGAATGCTCATCGAAGTGCCTGTGGCTCCTGTTGTGGGACTCTCGAACCCTTACGACAACCTAGGCGAGATGTACACGAACGGTTGGGAGATCTCCATCGGTTGGAAGGACACAGTGGGAGACTTCACCTACAAGGTGGACTTCAATCTGTCCGATGATGTCTCGACCATGGGCGACATTAAGGGCAAGGAAGTCATCTCTTCCGGAAAGATCATCAAGAAGGGCACTGAATATAACTCCTGGTACGGCTATAGAAGCAATGGTCTCTTCCAGACCCAGGAGGAAGTTGACAACTCGGCATGTATGGGGACGCAGTATCCTGGAGACATCCGCTATGTGAACCTCGCTGACGCGGAAGGTTCCGCCGAGATCATCAACGCTGAATATGACCGCGAAGTCCTCGGGTCGTCGCTCCCTCACTTCTGCTTCGGAGGTAACATCAGCCTTTACTGGAAAGGGATCGACTTCGGACTCACATTCCAAGGAGTGGGCAAGCGCAACGGCTACCTGAACAACTACATGGTGCAGCCTCTCAGGGGACAGGTCTACAACTTCCCCACCTACCTTGCTGGCGGTGCGTCATGGAGCTACAAGAACACTCTTGAGCAGAACTTGAGCGCGAAGTATCCGAGGTATTCGTGGACATCCGGAGGATCCACGACGACAGTCGGCAACTATGCCTATTCGGACTACTGGCTTATCAACGGATCGTATCTGAGAATCAAGAATATAAGCCTCGGCTACACATTCCCGGACAGGTGGATGGGCAAACTTGGTGTCAGCGGTCTCCGCCTTGGTGTGACGCTTACTGATTTCTTTACTTTCAGCCACTATCCGACCGGATGGGATCCTGAGGTGGGTACGACATCCTATCCTATCACCAAATCTGCGGTGTTCTCTGCCTCAATCAACTTCTAAAACCCAGAATGATGAAAAGAACGATATTATTTCTTGCCTCCTTCGTCTCACTGATGACTGTGTCGTGCACGAACATGGATCTGAATCCTAAGGATCAGGCCGCTACGGGCAACTGGTACAAGAACGCGGAGCAGTTTGACATGTGCCTGAACGCGCTTCTCCACCAGATGTACTGGCCGATGGAAAGGAACGAATGGGGCGACAGCGAGCAGATCGAGCTTGACCTGCTCACCGATGACGGAACCAACAGAAGCACCCTCAGCCGTTATCTTAAGGATGGTGTGGACGGTTCCTTCCCGCTTTCCTCACAGATGTGGAACATTTCCTACAAGGGAATCAACCGATGCAACAAGATCATCCGTGAACTTCCCGCTGCCAAGGACAACATCCCGGAGTCCAAGTACAACGAGATTCTCGGCAACGTCAAGTTCTACCGTGCATGTTTCTATGCACGCATAATAGCGCATTTCGGTAATCCGGTGTTCGTGGATGAGAAGATGGATTTTGACCGAAAGGAAGACCGTGAGGCCGCCTACAATCTTTCCAGAAGTGACAGATGGGAGGTTTCCGATTGGGTCATCTCTGAGTTCGAGGAGGCTGCCGGTCTTCTTCCTGAGGCTTACGTCTCCGGAGAGGTCCAGAGAGCCACCAAGGGAAGCGCGTGGGGGATGGAGTCCCGTTTCACCCTCCACATCGCGTCCATCAGAAAGTGGGACACATTCGGACTTGGTGACGAGGCTGAGGCCAACAGACTGTTCGACATCGCCGCAAAGAGCGCGAAGAAGGTAATTGATCTTGACAGATACACTCTCCACGAGAATTTCGGCGAACTCTTCAGGATGAGGACGCACAATTCTCCGGAGGCAATATTCGTGCTTCCGCGCTCAAAGTCCCTTTCTGCGGAAAACAAGTATGAGTATCTTTATAAGGGAGCCACGACAGCCAAGCTGCCACGGCTTTCCGGAGCCGCCACGTGCTGCACCTGCTGCCCTTCATGGGATCTGCTCTGCGCTTTCTACGACAATCAGGGAAAGCCTATCGACGAGTCTTCCGTATACAATCCGGCCAAGCCGTTCGAGAATCGTGACCCTCGCTGCTCCATGACAATCGTGGAACACGGAACGGAGCATCTTGGAGTCATCTATGAGCCGTGCTTTGATGTCCCTAAGGTCATGGGACGTGACGGAAAGATGACCGACAACAATGATTCGAGAACCTATCTCATCTCAGGTACGGGCAATCAGTACGCATCCTACAACGGCCTTGTCCTGCGCAAGCATGTGGATGAGGACTGGCTCAGCCCTTTCGAGGCCGAGAACGACAAGATAATCCTTCGTTATGCGGACGTTCTTGAAATGTATGCCGAGGCCAAGATCGAGCTTGGCGATATTGACGCAAGTGTGCTGGATGCGATGAACGCAGTCCGCGCCAGAGCTTACGGAATCAAGGACATCACGTCCGGAGGCTATCCTAAGATCACTGAGACTGATCAGGCTTCCCTCCGCAGGATCCTCCGCGCGGAAAGACGTATGGAGTTCGCATGGGAGAACCGCAGACTCTATGACATCTGGCGTTGGAGAATCGCGGAAAAGGTTCTCAACGCCGCAAACTACGGTCTGCCGGCGAAGAACGAGAAGAACCAGAGAAGGTACATGGACGACGGGATGTGGTTTATGGGAGCCGTGCCTCGGATTGACGAGAACGACTGTCCGGACTTTACCGTCACGGTGAGGGGCAACGATCAGTTCTTCACCAGCGGGAAGTACGCCGTGAAACTTTCCCAAAGGAAATTCGTGGCTCCGAAGAGCTATCTCTGGCCTCTTCCGACCACAACGACCAATGTGATGCCAGAACTAGCCAAAGACAACAATGTTGGATATTAGAAGATTTGGAGCGGCCTTTATTGTGACCCTTGCTCTTGCGGGCTGTGGAAAATCAGCCGGAAGCGTCGATGACAAACTGCCTGAGAACACATCATACAAGCTTGCTGTGATGTCGTTCAACGTCAGGAATTCTCTTGCGAAGAGAGACACCGGAGACAAGCAGTGGAGTAACCGCCGGGAGGGAGTGAAGAAGATGATCGTCGAGACCGCTCCGGACATAATCGGAATGCAGGAGGCATCGGCTGAGCAACGCAGGGATCTTGTCGCGATGCTTCCGGACTTTGCTCTGCTCGAAGTTCCGAACACCGGGACGAGCAAGGGCGGCAACACCGTGATCATGTACAACACGAAAGTCCTTGAGAAGGTGGTCTGCAAGTCTTACTATCTCAGTTCGACACCCAACAAACCTTCAGTGAACGGATGGAACACTGAGACTCAGTACCGCACGACAATCTGGGGTGAGTTCAGGCACAGGAAAAGCGGCCGGTCTTTTTTTCTCGCTGACACCCACATGCCTCTCTATTCAACGGTTGAGGGCAATCTCGCGAGGATGAAATCGGCGGAACTCAATGTCGGCAGGATGAAGGAAGCCTGTGGAGAGGACGCTACCGTGTTCATTGTCGGGGACATGAATTGCTCCAGACCGGAAGCGGGACTCCAGCCTTATCTGGACTGGATGTCCTCCGCGCGGGACAAGGCTCTCGCAAGCGATGACATCCCGAGCTTCAACAACTACGGTGGCTCGGGCAACTCCAAGATCGACTTCATCTTCTACCGTAACGCGATTCCGAACGAGTTCCACACTGTCAACGGCAGCTATGGTGTGAGATACATTTCCGACCACTATCCTGTAATGGCCAAGTTCACAGTGCTCTAACAATTTGTATAAGGTTTTCTAATGAACAGATCAGCAATAATGTCAATTTTATCCACAGCCATCCTTCTCCTTGCCGGATCCAGCCCTTCATATTCAAAGGAGCTTCCGGCAACGGAGGAGCAGGCTCTCGATGTCCGCATCGGTACGTTCAACCTATGGCGCTCAGACATGGGAAAAGATGAATATTCATGGGAAAGACGCAGGGACAGGCTCGCGCGCGCCATCGTTGACTGCGGGATGGATGTGTTCGCTGCCGAAGAGGTTGACACGGCGATGTTCCGCCAGCTTCCTGCGCTTGTCGAAGCCAAGGGAGGAAACTACTCATGGCAGACTTTCAGCCCCTATGACACTGAAGGCAAGGGATCGGTGAAAGCCCAGGCGATAGTCTACAAGACCGATGTCTTCGAGATGCTCGATTTCCACCGGTTCTGGTGTTCGGAGACTCCGGACAAGATGTCGACAGGATGGGATGATGTCAAGTTCAAGAGGGGAGCTTGCTGCGCGACGCTTCGTCACAAGGCAAGCGGAAAACGTATATTCGTGATGGCCAGCCATTTCCCTCTCGGAAAGGAGGCTCGCCTGCATTTCGCTCCGATCGTGGTCGCCCGTGCCAAGGAATATAATCCCGAGAATCTGCCTTCGTTCCTTGTGGGAGACCTTAACACGCGTCAGGAACGTCCAGAGTCCGCTATCCTGAGGGAATGGTGGTCAGACTCTTATCTCATGGCTTGGGAGAAGGTCGGAACGAGGGGAACATTCAACAACCACGATGTCGGGACAGACATGGATAACGCCCCGCGCATTGATTTCGTCTATTTTCGCGGCAATGGGGTTACTCCGCGCAGATATGTCTGCAACACGGTGAAATATGAAGGATTGTACCCTTCGGACCATTGTCCGGTCTATGTCGATTTCACTATAAACGATGTTCCACAGGACGGGTCTTACCGCCTTGCCAATGAGAATGTCTCGGTGAAGATCGGTAAGGACGGGGCGCTCGTGAGCCTGAGGAATGAAAGGACGGGTCAGGAATATGCTGCCGGCGAGTACATGTGGAGACTCTATTACGACTCTACAAGCGAGAAGGAGATCCAAGTGCTTCCCTCCGTGCAGAATTCCCGGATCAGCGTCTGTGGGGACAGAATCTCAGTGTTTTATCCCCGGATTTCCGCCGGCGGAAAGAATCTTGACATGCAGGTGAGACTTGACATCTCGCTGGAGGAGGATAAGGTTCGTTTCGCGTCCTCACTCTGCAACAATGAGCCTCACACTGTCATCCGCGAGTTCCAGTATCCGCTCCTGAGGGATGCCAGGATACCATCGGATCACAAACTCTACACTTCGGAGGCCGGAGGAATGCTGTTCGACGACCCTGTCAAGACCATCGGCAAGATCAGCTCGTCTCCTTACAAGAAGCCCGAACAGGTGTTCAGGCAGAGAAACGTGAAGTACGGGTCAAAGGTGTTCATGAACTGTTTCGGACTCTTCGGAGAGAGGCAAGGACTCTATTTCGGCTCGCACGACGACACTTTTCAGGACACATGGCACGGACTCCGTGTCTACAGGGATGAGTCTACAGGCAAGTATGACATCCTTGAGTTCGGGTTCTACAAGTACCCTCACTGCTTTAGCGGAGAGAGCTGGGAGTGTGCCGCCAACGTGATTGCGCCGTATTCGGGGACATGGCACACAGCCTCCGGAATCTATCGTAATTGGGTGAACACTTGGTGGGACCACAGGGAGACACCATCGTGGGTGCGTGAGATGAAGAGCTGGCAGAGGGTGATCTTCAAGCATCAGTACGGCGAGTATCTTTTCAAGTATGCTGATCTCAACGGCAAGGTGGACGCTTCCGGCCAGAGTGTCGGCTGCAATGCCCTCTTCCTCTTCGGATGGTGGGCTGAGGGCATGGATCACGGCAACCCGGACTACAGCCCGGACGAGAGTCAGGGCGGAGACGAGGCGCTGAAGAAGGCCATCGCGGAATATCAAGCTAACGGCAACCATCTTCTGCTTTATTACAATGGAAAGCTCATCGACCGTGAGAGCCGCTTCTACCGCAGCGGCATGGGTTCGAAGGTGTGCAGGCACGACAACACTGGTTCTGAGATCCTCGAACGCTACAAGTTTACCGGACAGGGTACGTGGCTCGGGGAATATGACCAAAGAACCTTCGCGGTGGCAACAATGATGGATCCGGAGTGGAATAATGTGTTGTTCTCCCTTCAGGACCGCGCGTATGATCTTGGCGCCCAAAGTGTGTTCTTTGACCAACTGGGCTACATCGAGTCGGAAAGCACCAATTGGGACACCTCCCGTGAGTTTCCTGTCCCTGACACCTACGGGATCAGGAAGAGAGCCGAGTGCCTGAGACTCCTTCGCGACCGCTATGCTGAAAAGGCTCCTGACTTTGCGCTTGGAGCCGAGGGAACAGTGGATGCTCTCTGCCAGTACTGTGACTACACCCATGGCTATCCGGCCAACGACGGTCCGGAGAGATGGATCAATTTCTTCCGTTTCACCTTCCCTGAGATTGTCTTCACAGACAGGGGGCAAAGGGATGACGAGGATGTTCCGCGTCATGTGAACAACACGATCCTCGACGGACAGCGCAACGACATTGAGATCTGGCGCTGCCGTGGCATCATCGCCGATACTCCTGTCTATCAGGCGTATCTGGCGCAGGCCAACGCGATAAAGGAGCATTTCAAGGATTGCCTTATGCTCGGGCGTTACAATGACACTCTAGGCTTCTCAAGTAGCAACCCTGAGGTCGATGCACGCTCGTTCGTCGCTGAGGACGGAGAAAGGATGGCCGTCGTCGTCGCTAACCAGCAGACCGGCAAGCCGCGCGTCATCAGCACGAAAGTCGAGGTGTCTGGCTACCGCTTCGTGGAGGCCATGATGACCGGCTCGGCCAAGGTGAGCGGAACTAAGGCCACTTTGGGACAGTTCGATCTTGCTGTCATGTTGTTTGAAAAACAGAAATGATGAAAGAAAGCAAATGGTATAAATGGGAGGTCCTGCTCATCCTCTGGATGGCGTACCTCCTGAATCAAGGGGACAGGCAGGTGTTCAACACCGTGCTTCCGGCGATCCGTGACGCGCTCGATTTGACCGACACGTCAGTGGGACTTATCGCGACCATATTCAATCTCTTCTACGCCGCTATGGTGCCGATAGGGGGATGGGCAGGCGACCGTTTCAGCCGCAAGTGGGTGACCACTGCCAGCATAGTCTTCTGGAGTGTGGCGACCATGTTCACTGGGCTTGCCACAAGTTTCTTCTGGCTTGTTGTCCTGCGCTCTGTCGCCACTGGGGGCGGTGAAGCGATGTTCGGCCCGGCCAACTATTCGCTTCTGGGACAGTACCACACTGATACCAGAGCCAGGGCGATGTCTATCCATCAGACTGCGTACTACGTCGGGGTGATTCTCGCCGGCTGGCTTGCCGGAGCGATAGCCGACTCTCTTGGGTGGAAATATTCATTCATCATCTTCGGGGCCGCTGGAGTGGTCTGGGGTGTTCTCATGATCTTCAGGCTCAAGGACAAGAAAGACGACACCGTGATAGCGATGGCAGGTGCTGCCGGCGGAGAGACCAGTGCCTCGGTGGCCAGACCGGGATTCCTCGACGGATTCAAGACGGTCTTCACGACTCCTACCGCGCTGATGCTCACAATAGGTTTCAGCTGCTTCATATTCGTGATCACCGGCTACATGACTTGGGTTCCGGCCTATCTGCAGGAAGAGTTCGGGCAGAGTCAGGCTGCCGCAGGATTCAATTCTATGTTCTACACCTACGTGGCCGCGTTTGTCGGAGTCCTGATCGCCGGAGCGGTTTCGGACAAGCTTGCCGCGCGCAACCCTTCTCTCAGAATGGTTCTCCAAGGTGTCGGCCTCATCGGAGGAGCAGTCTTCCTGTTCTTTATGGGAGGCAAGTCCTCGCTGTGGCTTGTGTACCTGATGTCCGCCGGATGGGGATTCTTCCGTGCTTTCTTTGACGGAAACACCTATGCGGTACTCTACGATGTCACTCCGGAAAGGCTTCATGCGTCTTGCTCAAGTGCCATGATCATGACTGGATTCGCTGTCGGTGCTCTTGCGCCGGTCGTCCTCGGCGCTTTGAAACAGAGTCTGGGCAGCCTGTCCGCGACATTCCCGATCCTGGCCGTGATCTGGCTCGCGGCTGGTCTGTTGACTTTGGTTATAGCCAGAATATGTTACAACAAGGATTTTAATAAAATAAGATAGCATTACAATGGAAAAGTGTCAAAAAGACCGTAAGGCCAAGGCAGGACTCCTGCTCATAGCGTCACCTCGCTTCAAGAATCTCAGCGGACCGGAACGTGGAACGTATGGAGAACGTAAGGAATTGGCAGTAAGGGACATAAAAGCTTCGATGGATTTTCTGGACATCGTGGATCCCGGCATCGTCTATGAAAGGGAGGACGCTCAGAAAGCGATGGATCTCTTCTATGACGAGAAGGTGGACTTCATCTATGCGGAATTCCTTTCCTGGAGTGAGGATTTCGCATGGATCAGATTCCTCCGCGACTGTCCTGACATCCCGATGTTATTCTGCAATGTGGCGAAACCGAAGATGACTTTCGAGACCACTATTGACGAGGATGATTTCATCGACTATCTCTGCGCCGGCACCCTTGTTGGCTCTCTGGAAGGATCTGGAAGCATCCGCCGTGTCCCGAGAAAGAATGTCAAGACTGTCATGGGGACCCGTGGGCAGATTACGGAAAAAGTCAGGACTTTCGCCAAAGCCGCGAAGACACGCGCCATTCTCCGCCATTCCAATGTCGGTCTCATGGCCAACATGAACGAGGCGATGTGGAGTACCTACATCGACAATTACGATCTCTTCACGAAGATAGGACCGGAGATCCACTATATCCCGTACAGCGACTACGGAACCGAAATCGAGAGCCTTACGGACGCGGAGGTCAAGGAATATGCCGACGAACTGACCTCGAAATACAAAATGATGGACGATGTTGAATATGACAAGTTCATCGGGTGCGTGAAAGCCACGCTTGGCATCAGAAAACTTGCCGAGAAGAACGACATCGACTGCTATGTCTACAATGACATCGATCAGGCCACGTTCTGCGTAGCTGGCTGCCGTGCCGGGTTCTATCCGCAGTGGTTCAACGACAACCTCAGCGTTCTGGTTCCCGAGGCCGACATAGCCGCCGGACTCATCACCTACATCATGAAGCTGATCAGCGGAAAGAACGTGAACTTCATCGAGCCTTTCCACATCGAGGATGACTTTGGAACTTTCGCTGGAGGACACGCCGGCCCTAACGACCACAACGATCCCGACTGGCAGGAGAACGTCGTCATGGCCCGGGACGTGAGGTTCGCCAAGACAAGCTGGAAGTACGCCGGCGCTCCGTTCGCATGGAACCGTTTCAGCCCGGGAATGAAAACCGTGGCCGGACTCTACGAGGAGGACGGAAAGTACAAGCTCATCACTTTCCAGGCCGAGAGCCTTCCGGGAAAGCATCTGCTTGCCACCTACAGCCACAGCGTCTTCCGTCCTGTAGTTCCGGTGAAGGAACTCTTCGAACAGATCCTTAGGATCGGAGCGACACAGCATTATGCCATCGTTGACGGTGACATACGTCCGGAACTTGAAGATTTCGCACAGATGATGGGCTTTGAGTTTTATAACATAAAATAATTTAAATCAGGAATATATGAGTTTCATGTACAATCCGTTCCCTTACGATGACCCGAAACCGGTCAATCGTCCGGAACTCTCGGAAAAGACTGTTGAATCCATCTGCTCCGGCGCTCCGGCGGCGGCCAAAGAGTTTGTCGCGACAATCGAGCGGCAGGCAAGGACAGAGGGCGTGGTTGTGGCCCTTGACGGCTACACAACCGCTGACTGGACGGTTTTCGTCAATCTTATGGCAAGGGAACTGACAATCCTTGGCATTGGATGGGAAACAATAGATGCCAACAAGGCCACCCTAAAGGACGGAAAGGAGATTGACGCGATCATCGATCCTCTTCTCATTTGGGACACGAAGATCGATCCGACACTGCTCTACGGAAAAATCTATAAGGGAGGCTATCAGGGACTGCTTGATGAGAACAGGGTGGAGGCGTTCAGAAAGTCTGTCCCGGAGGCGAAGGCTCCCGGCAAGGTCGTGATCGTCTACGGCTACGGCTGCCTTGTCCCGGAGCTGCGCGACCTCTTCGATGTCAAGTGCTTCTTCGACCTCACTCCGAAGACCTCTATGCTCAGGATCAGGAGAGGTGAGTACGCCAACCTTGGAAAAGAGCGTCCGGATGCGATCAATAGGGTCATCCGCAGGTGTTACTACTGCGATTTCGAAAACGCTGTCCATAACCGTAAGGAACTGTGGGATAATAAGATTCCCGACTGGTATTTCATTGATGGCGAGCAGGGTAGACTACAGATGATGCCGTTCCAGACATTCGCCGACATCTGCGCCCAGCTTGTTAAGTATCCTTTCCGTGCGAAACCGTGCTATCTGGAAGGAGTGTGGGGCGGAACATACATGAAGAAGCTGCGCAATCTTCCGAAAGAGATGAGAAACGCGGCATGGGTGTTCGACTTTATCCCGATGGAGGTCAGTGTGCTTGTCAAGGCCGGTGATGAACTCCTTGACATCAACTACTGCTCATTCGTCCACAAGGAGGGTGTGAACCTTATGGGCGAGGACTGTGTCAAGAAGTATCATGGCTATTTCCCGATCCGTTTCAACTGGGACGACAGTTACCATTCAACCGGTAATATGTCAATCCAGTGCCACTCCGGAGGTAAGTTCAATATCGAGAACTACAACGAGTTCGGCCGTCAGGACGAGAGCTACTATGTCGTTGTGACGGGACACGAGGCGAAGACATTCATCGGATTCCGTGACGACGCTGACATTCCGGAGTTCTTCAAGGAGATCGAGGCCGCTGACACTGAGCATAAGCCATGCGACTACATGAAGTATGTCAGCTATGAGGATTCCGTGCCTGGGCTTCAGGTCATGCTCCCTGCCGGGACCATCCACTCCAGCGGCCGCAACCAGGTCATCCTTGAGATAGGATCTCTAACCATCGGAAGCTACACCTACAAGATGTACGACTACCTTCGTCTTGACTTTGACGGCAAGCAGCGTCCTATCCACACGCATCTTGGAGAGCTGAACGTGCGACAGGATCGAAGGACTTCGGTGATCCATGACCCTGCCAGCCCTGAATACATAGTCCAGAAGCCACGTCTTGACGCAAGCGGTGACGGCTGGGAGGAGTACATTCTCGGAGAGAACCCTCAGATGTACATCTCGCTCCGCCGTCTCGAATTCGAGAAATGTTGCGAGCAGGACACAAAGGGCGAGAGATTCCATGTCCTCACGCTCGTGGACGGAGAGAAAGTCCGGGTGAGAAGCGTGGAACATCCGGAACGTCACTTTGACATGGACTTTATGGAGATCGTCTGCGTTCCCGCCGACATGGGAAAGTATGTCATCGAGAACCTCGGAAAGGAACCGATCCGCATCCACAAGACCTGTCTGAGAGATGGCTACCAGAACGATCCTGCTTGACATAGGCGGAACATTCATCAAATGTTCTGACGGAAGGGAGATTCCGATCGACTCGGCCGGTTCGAGGGAAGAGATTGTCTCTTCCCTCAGACAGGCTGTTGAAGGCTACGACAGCGCATCGGTCGCCATTCCGGGGCCGTTCAGGTACTCGGATGGGACATTCCTGATGAAGCACAAGTTCGCCTCGGTCTATGGGGAAAGGTTTCAGAATCTCGCTGGGCTTGAGGATTGCAGTATCGCGCATGATGTGAACGCGATGCTTCTCGGGGAACTGGTCCAGTCAGGTCTGGAAGGCTCCGGGAGGACAGCTCTTGTCACCCTCGGAACCGGACTTGGCTTCGCGGTGGCCATTGACGGACGCTTGCTCACAAACGAACTCGGATCCCCTCTCATCCCGCTCTACAAATTCCCTTGCCGGGACGGAATCCTTGAGGACTATGTCTCCAAAAGAGGGTTCCTTCGTGGCTTTGAGAACATCACTGTGAAGGACCTTGCTGATAAAGCTCGTGGAGGAGACTCCGAAGCTACTGTCAGATTCAATGAGTGTGGAGAGATTCTCGGAAAGTCTATCGCACCTCTGCTTGGAAAGATGGGCATTGACAGGCTGCTGTTCGGAGGACAGATCTCCCGCTCTTATGACCTTTTCGCCCCGGGGCTGGAGTCGGAACTATCCTCCGTCCCGTCTTTGACCGGAGTCGGCCCTGTCAGCGACATCAGCAACGCTACATTCAACGGCCTGCGCGAACTGGCGCGCATGGCTTCCGTAGGGAAAGACTATCGTGCAGGTGAAGAGACCAACCGGAGGATCCTGGAACGGATAGGATAATATGTTCATTCTGAATAAAGAATCATTGACTGTCGAGATCAGCGAACCAGGCTCCGACTATAGGGGTACCAGGTTCGATTGGTCCGGCGTGTTCCACCGCATAGTCAAGGACGGCTATGTGTTCGTGGATAGCTGGTCGGATGTTGAGGACATCCACGTCCACGACCATGTCCGGGGACCGTCGGAAGAGTTCGTGACCGTCGATTTCTACGGAGTCGAGCCTGGAAGCGTCTTCGTCAAGCCGGGGGTCGGGCTGCTTATGCGTCCTGACGTGAAGCCTTATGACTGGTTCCGCCTATATCCTATCGTGGACGAAGGTCATCGTGATGTGGAGGAATATGACTGTGGAATATTGTTTCGTCATGTCCTTGACGGGAGGTATTCCTATGAAAAGATAGTCGAGCTGCTCAGCGGCGACACCATGAGAATCGCCCATCGCTTGTCTTGGAATGACGCGCGCCATTTGGAAGGTTTCGCCTACAACCACAATTTCCTCACGTTCGGCGGTGTCACGGTAGGGCCGGGAAGAAAGGTTGACTTCCCTTACACCCCGGCAGGAAACTGGAGGAATGAATATGACAATGTGGCTCTTACGGATCACGGCATCAGGTTCAACGCCCCGGTTGTTCCGCCATCGGTGTATATTGGGGATCTGCATTCTGCTGACGGCTACACTCCATATTCCTTCCACATCAGCGAAGAAAGCATTCCGGGAGAGAGACCCCGCCGGGTGAGCGTCTACGGCTCAACCCCCCTCCACCACGTCGTCTTCTGGTCGAATCCACGTGTCGCTTGCGTGGAGCCTTATATGCCTTTGAGGCTTGGCAGGGGAGAGACCGCCGAATGGAGCATTCTGTACGTGTTCGATTGATCGTCTGACACTTTTTCGGAAATCCCGATAGCAGTTATGGAAACAAAGGGATGATTATCCATCCCGAATCGCAGGTGGTGTTATAATTTTGCGCCGTCAAAAAAAGAGCGTAAGATTATGTCACCACTTGAAATTTCCACGGCTGCCATGAGCGCCAATTCCGGATCGCTGATCATCGTTTGCGCTGTCGCAAGCGCGGTGATCCTTGTCATTTCCTTTTTCCGTGAGAGGCTGAAGGCCTTCAATGCCAGGCACAAGGTCATCACCTATTCCGGCACCATCGTAAGACCGGTGTCCTGGAACGGCGGCAAGGACGGCATCCCTTACTACGGTTCCTACGAGAACGAGGACGAGGACACCCCGGTCGACAACGTGATGTCAATCCCTACCGCAATTAAGACAAAGGAGGCAAAGGAGGTGAAGGAATATGGAGACTCAGGAAGTCACGCTGCATAACGAGCTGAAGCGCAAGAGCATATTCCTGAGGGACTTCACCACTGCTGCGCAGATGCTTTGGCAGGTGCTGCGCAGGTGCTTCGGCAGTTGCTGCGCAGGTGCTTCGACAGGTGCTGCGCAGATGTTTCGGCAGTTGCTGCGCAGGTGCTTCGGCAGGTGCTGCTCAGATGCTTCGGCAGGTGCTGCGCAGATGCTTCAGCAGGTGCTGAGACCGGGCTGTGAGCGGTGTCTGGCGTGTGGGCATAGGAGTGGTGTGGAATGCAGGGATAAGGGGAATGGATGGCGTGGCAGGTAATAAGTTGAGTATCAACGAAATAAGCATTCTCGTGGTGAGATATTGGGTACCACGAGAATGCTTATGTTAGTTATTGTCAAGTGGTTAGGTGCCACGGGTGGGACTAGTGTCTTTAGACCACCAGAGCCTTCACCTGTCCGGCGTTCAGCGGAAGCATCTCGGTGATCGGCTTGTACTCGTACTGGTCAAAGTCGTTGATCTGGGCGAAGCCGGCGGAATTGTCTCTGCGGTAGTAAATGTACATCAGAAGTCCACCTGGAGCTTCTGGGACAACCTTGTCAGACTTGCCTTCGAGGAAAGACACGAGTTCTTCCTTCTTGGTTTTCGGGTAGTTGGCGGTCTTGCGCTTGAACGAACCTTCCTTGCCTTCGATGATGTAAGAGGATTTCATGGCGAGGAAGAGGATCACGGCGAACGCTATGAGAGTGCATCCGAGGATGAACATAGAGTCAGAGCAGAATAGCAGTCCGACTCCTGCGGCAAGGAACAAAAGTGTGATGATGAAGTCCTTTGCGGATCTTGTTTTCTTGATATTTACGGTTTCCATTTGTTTTCAGTTTTAGAAGCTGTTTTGAATTGTTTGTTTGAAGGTTAAGAGCAAGCTCTTCCCCTGCTGCTCACCTTGGCAATCCGAACAAGTTCGATTGCCCTCGGTTCGGGCACTGGGTTGAGAGTGAAAAACTTCAGTTTCGACGAAATAGGCTGAAATGTTAATCAAATGCCTGATGGCGCCGGGTTGAGAGTGAAAAACTTCAGTTTCGACCGCTTATTTCAAGGAAGATAGCGGTGCTGTCTGACTGAGGAAGCGGGAAGAAAAAGAAGATTTTTTCACCTCAAAGAACATTTCAAACAATTCAAAACAGCTTCTTGGTGATGCTGTTCCGGAGAGAACACAATACTCCCCGTAATAAGTTGTCGTGTAAAAAATATGGTTGCATCACCTTGTTATTATGATACATTATTCGCCGTCCATAGAGGGGGCGGCACCCTTGTTTTTGATTGGTGGGTGAGTCATGTCACCCGGAATGGAAACCGACCGCTAAAGACGCAGCTTCCGCAGTATCGGCAGGGAATGTCTTTGCACGTTAAGATGACAGAACGCCTTTGATTCAAGAATCCTGAAATCAAGCTCTGTCCTGCGCGCGCCCCTGCACGGACTGCCGGAAGCACCGGTGACTGTGCGGGTTACTGTCTGTCCTTCGGCCGTCGGGCTTGTCAGGCAGACTGTGTTGAACTTTATGAAGTAATGTTCAGATTGGTTCTGATCAGTAAGGCTGTCCGTGGAAGTCAGAACGGCTGTCTCATTGTTGTCCGGTTCCGCAAAGAAATTGTCCCGCAGCCCTTGGCAGAAGAATGCGAGAGCCACAAGAACAATGGAAACCATGCAGAATCTGACAAATGACCTCATCGCCTCTACCTCCTAAGTCTTACGAATATGCTCAGTGGCAGATTCTTTCCGAACCTGTCCATGATCACCAGCTCCCCGGACTCAAGCGCAGTGTCTGACGTCAGTCCGAAAGCCTGGCGGACAACGGTCTCGCCCAGGATGGCCGAGAATCCGTTGGAGTAAAGATTCAGAACGAGGAAACTGTTCTCCGGAGCAAGTATCTTTCCCACTGTCTTCATCATGTCGAAAAGGCACTCGTCCAGCTTCCACTTCTCGCCGTCCGGGCCGTGACCGTAGGCCGGAGGGTCGAGGATGATCCCCTGATAGAGATTGCCTCGTCTGGCCTCGCGGCCTGCGAACTTCATCGCATCCTCCACCACCCAGCGGATGCCGTCAAGACCACTACTGTCCTGATTGCCATGAGCCCAGGTGACAACCTGACGCACGGAGTCCAGATGCGTGACATCAGCTCCGGCGCACTTTGCCGCCAGCGAGGCCGCTCCCGTGTAGGCGAACAGATTCAGGACCTTAGGCCTTGAGCCTGTCTTGGTGGCGATGTCCGATGTCTGTCTGAATATGTAGTCCCAATTGGCGGCCTGCTCCGGGAAGACTCCCACGTGCTTGAATGACGTGAGTCCCAGCCTGAGGCTGAACTTCGGCCCGCCGTTATAGCGGATCCACCACTGATCCGGCATATTCCTAAGCCTTTCCCACGTCCCGCTGTCTTCTTTCCCGGCCTTGCCGAATCCGGCTCCTGGCGTGAAGCGGGTGTGGGCGAGCCTGTTCCACTCCGCGTCGCTCATGCTCTTGTCCCACAAGGCCTTAGGCTCCGGGCGCGCAAGAACATATTCACCGAACCTTTCGAGCTTCGCACCCCTTCCGGAGTCCAGAAGCTCGTAGTCCTTCCAATTCTGTGGAACATACTCGATCGTCATAGCATGCAAAGATAGGAAAAATATGGCCTTTTCCACCCTCCTGCTGTGCGATTTAATCGTTATAGTCGTATATGCTGATGCCCAATCCGCTGAATTTTACTATATTTGCGTCCGGAAATAAGCTAACAATTTTTAAACAATACCGTTATGCAACAGCACATTGACACCTACGATTTCAAAGGCAAAAAGGCTATCGTGAGAGTGGACTTCAACGTTCCGCTCGATGAAAACTTCAACATCACTGACGACACCCGCATTCGCGCGGCTCTCCCTACGCTCAAGAAAGTGCTCGCCGAAGGTGGCTCCCTCATCCTCATGTCCCATCTCGGACGTCCGAAGGGAGTTGACCCTAAGTTCTCCCTCAAACATATTCTCGCCCACGTCTCCGAGTGCCTCGGAGTTCCGGTGCAGTTCGCCGAGGACTGCCAGAAGGCTGACGCTCAGGCCGCCGCCCTCAAGCCGGGTGAGGTGCTGATGCTTGAGAACCTCCGTTTCTACGCCGAGGAGGAGGGCAAGCCGAGAGGACTCGCCGCCGATGCTACCGATGAGGAGAAGGCCGAGGCTAAGAAGGCTGTCAAGGCAAGCCAGAAGGAATTCGTGAAGAAGCTGGCTTCCTACGCTGACTGTTACATCAACGACGCTTTCGGCACCGCGCACAGGGCACACGCCTCTACCGCTCTTATCGCCGCTTACTTCCCGAACGACAAGATGTTCGGCTACCTGATGGAGAAAGAGGTCAAGGCCATCGAGAACGTTCTCCAGAACGCTCAGCATCCTTTCACAGCCATCATCGGTGGATCAAAGGTTTCCAGCAAGCTCGGTGTCATTAAGAACCTGCTTGACAAGGTTGACAACCTGATCATCGGCGGAGGAATGGGCTACACCTTCATCAAGGCACAGGGCGGTCACATCGGTAAGTCTCTCCACGAGGATGAGCTTATGCCGGACGCTCTTGAGATTATGAAGGAGGCCAAGGAGAAGGGCGTGAACCTCTCACTTTCAGTCGCTACCGTCTCAGGTCAGGAATTCAGCAACGACACACCACGCCAGACATTCGACATATTCAATATCCCTGATGACTGGGAGGGAATGGACGCTTCCGAGGCTTCCCTTGAGAACTGGAAGAAGATCATCCTCGCTTCCAAGACCATTCTTTGGAATGGTCCTGTCGGAGTGTTCGAACTTCCTAACTTCGCTCACGGAACCGAGAAGATCGCCGAGTTCGTGGCTGAGGCCACCCAGAACGGAGCCTACTCTCTCGTTGGTGGCGGCGACTCTGTGGCAGCCGTGACAAAGCTTGGCTTCGCCGACAAGGTAAGCTACGTCTCCACGGGTGGCGGCGCAATGCTTGAGGCCATCGAGGGCAAGGAACTTCCGGGCATCGCGGCTATCCGCGAGTAGCCGGCGGCGCGACCGTCACGCCCCTTCCTCTAAATTTCTCGGGCGAAGGGGCGTAAGAATCGCAGATTTTATGTAAGTTTGTACGAAAAGTGATTTTTAGGTTATGGATCTTCTGTTCGTACATTGGAATATGAATCCGGAGATATTCAGGATCGGATCGTTCGCCGTAAGGTGGTATGGTCTCCTGTTTGTTTCCGGTTTCGTTCTTGGCTACTGGATGTTCGCGAGGTTCTTCAAGAGGGAAAAGGTCAACGAGGCCCTTCTTGATCCCCTTCTCTACACCTTGCTGATAGGCACTCTTGTCGGGGCGCGTCTCGGGCACTGCATATTCTATCAGCCGGACTATTATTTCGGCTCCTGGAAAGGTTTCCTTGAGATCTTCGCTGTCTGGCACGGAGGACTTGCCAGCCACGGGGGGGCGCTGATGCTGCTCCTGTGCATGTGGTGGTTCGCGGGCAGGTACGGAAAGAAGAATCACATCGATTTCCTCTGGATTCTGGATCATCTGGCCATCGCCGTGGCTTTCGCCGCAACGTTCATCAGGCTCGGAAACCTGTGCAACTCCGAGATTTACGGAGATGTGACCAACCTCCCTTGGGGATTCATCTTCGAGCGCAGAGGGGAGACCGAGCCGAAGCATCCGACACAGATCTACGAGGCGCTGAGCTATCTGGTCCTCGGTGTCGGGCTGTTGTGGCTCTATGTCAAGAAGCTGGACAAGATGTACAGGGGTTCCTTCATAGGAATATTCTTCATCGTCTGCTTCGGGATGCGTTTCCTCATAGAGTTCATCAAGGAGCCGCAGGTGGATTTCGAGAACGCGATGGTTCTGGACATGGGACAGTGGCTGAGCATTCCGTTTGTCCTTCTGGGTATCGGACTCCTGGTCTATTCCTATAAGAAGAAGATTCCCGCCGCCGCTGTCATCCCCGACACCAAGCCCAAAAAGTCCGAGCCCACCCACTACGCCAAGGGCCTTAACGGATAGACACACGGATAGACATTCGGAGCGAAGCGACGCAAGGGGTCTGGGGAATCCGGTCCCCAGTGCCCCCACCGGGGGCTGTCACGCAGTGACTGGGGGGTGGATGGTATGGTTAGTTTTGTATGGTTGAATAATGAGATGGCATTATTTTGATGCAATAGGATGGTAAAAGCAATTTTTTTCGACATTGACGGCACCCTCGTGAGTTTCAAGACCCACCGGATGTCCGAGAATCTTAAGGAGAGACTTCATGAGCTTCAGGCCAAGGGCGTGAAGCTTTTCATTTCAAGTGGACGGGCAAGGCTGGTGATGAACAATCTGGACGGCTTTCCGTTCGACGGCTATGTGGCGATGAACGGGGCGGAGACGACTCTTGGTGGGGAAGTGATTGACAGTCACCCGCTTCCTGAGGCGACTTCCCTTCAGGTGGCCGAAATCGCTGAGCGGGAGAAGGTGTCCTGCTGGGTGTTCGCCGACAACGTGGCGGGGATCAACCATGCAAGCCCGCAGGCGATGGAGATCGCGGAGATGATCAACCTGCGCCCGCCTTGCTTCCTTGACCTCCGGCAGGTCGCGGAGAATCACACGGTCTATGAATATACCATATTCTTTGATGACGAACAGGCGCGAAGGCTGCTTTATCCGGTGCTGAAGAATGTCTCCTACACCCGCTGGCACCCTTATTTTCTGGACATTGTGCCGGAAGGCCTGTCAAAATCCTACGGCGCGGCGCGCATCCTTGAGCGCATCGGCGTGACACGCGAGGAGTGCATGGCGTTCGGCGACGGCGGCAACGACATCCCGATCATTGAATATGCCGGGATCGGTGTCGCGATGGGCAATGCCACCGACGATGTGAAGGCCGCCGCGGACTATGTCACTGACACTGTCGATGAGGACGGAGTCGTCACTGCGCTTCAGCGTTTTGGCGTACTCTAGGAAACTTGGAAATTTTTTAAGTTTTTCGGTGCATCGTTTTATTTTATTGAAAATAAATCACTTGATTAATCCGCTGCTTTTTGGGTGGCGGATTTTTTTTTATTATATTGCTTGAAAAATGACGGTTTTTGCATAGCATTTGCAGAATGGCTTGACGCAATTATAGAGATTATGGCTGAATTGACAAAAGAAACGATAATGATGACGGCGAACGGACTCTTCTCAAAGGATGGAGTCCGCGAGGTGTCCATCGATGACATCTGCCGCAAGCTTTGCATCTCCAAGAAGACATTCTACCAGTACTACGCCCAGAAGGAGGATCTTGTCGCCGACGTGGTGACCTACAATGTCGAGAGGAAGAAGGATGAGTTCGAGAGGATGGTCGAAGGCAAGAACGCCGTTCAGGTGCTTAAGGCCATGTTCGCCCTCGTAGGCAGGAAAAAGACCATGGACAAGGACAAGAGGATGGTCAAGGACATCATGAAATACTATCCTGAGACCTTCATCAAGCGCGCCGAGGATCGCTCCAAGGCACTTCACAACTTCTTTGTGGATTGTTTCGACACCGGAAGGAAGGAGGGACTCATCCGTTCCGACATGGACGTTGAGGGGGTGCAGTTGCTGATCTACATCATGCACGAGGGCATGGCCGAGTACCTTGACGGCGGCCACCGCATCGAGGGAAAGAGGGTCTCGTTCAAGTCGCTCTCCGCGGCCTTCGAGGACATCGTGACAAGGGTGCTGCTCACGCCGAAGGGTTTTGAGGAATATTCATCAATGGATAATTGTAAAAATAGTTAGTATAGTATGAAAAACAGATTGAAGTATCTAGTTCTGACCGCCGCGGCCCTGCCGCTTGCTCTGGCAGCGCAGGCCCAGTACCGGAATGACACCATCCCGAAGGAGTCGCCCAAGGACACCTCGCTGGTGACCCTGACCTTGAACGACGCCCTTCAGATCGCCTTGAGCGAGAATGTCGCCGTGAAGGTGGCAGACAAGGAGATCCAGCGTACGGAATATGCCAAGAAAGGCACCTACGCCTCCCTGTTCCCGCAGATCAACGCTTCGGGAGCCTATCAGAGGACTATCAAGAAACAGGTTATGTACATGGACTCGGACAGCGGTTCGGACGAGGAGGGCGGAGGCGGAATGGGCTTCCTGAGCTCTCTGGGTCCATACTTCATGCGCATCAATGAGCTTTCCGCCAAGGCCGGGATGGATCCGGTGAAGATTGAGCAGACGGAAGGCGGTTCCGGCAGCGGCGGATTCGCCGTAGGCCGCTGGAACACCTACAACTACGGTGTGTCGGCCTCGATGCCGATCGTCAACGCCCAGCTTTGGGAGAGCCTGAAGATCTCCGGCCAGAGCGTGGATCTCGCCGTGGAGAAGGCCCGTTCCTCAAGGCTGGACATGGTTACCCAGGTGAAGCAGGCCTACTACTCCGTCCTGCTCGCCAAGGAGGCGTTCAACGTTTACAAGGATGTCTATGAGAACGCGGTTGACAACTTTGCACAGACCGAGAGGCGCTACAATGCGCAGAAAGCCTCCGAGCTTGAATATACAAGGGCAAAATCAACGGTGGCCGCCGCCATCCCTGACGTCTACAATGCCGAAAGTTCGGTGATTCTCGCCCTCTGGCAGCTCAAGGCCGTGATGGGAGTGGATCTTGACAGGAACATCGACGTGTCCGGCTCTCTGGAGGACTTCTCCAAGGAGATGTTCAGGGACATCAACGAGAACAGCGACCCATCCTTGGAGTACAACACCACCCTTCGCCAGCTTGAGATCCAGGCCGAGCAGCTTGCCTCGACAGTCCGCATGCAGAAGGCCGCCTATCTTCCGAGCATAGCCGCGAACTTCTCGTACAGCATGATCGCGATGACCAACGACTTCAAGTTCAGCGAGTACCAGTGGTCTCCTTACTCCTATGTGGGAGTCAGCATCTCCATCCCGATCTTCTCCGGCGGAAAGCGCCACAATGACGTGCGCCAGACCAAGGTGCAGGCCGCCCAGCTCGACCTCCAGAGGATCGAGACCGAGCGCCAGCTCAAGATCGCCATCCGTCAGTACCTCAACACGATGGAGACGAACATGAAGAGTTTCAACTCCGCCAACGAGGCCGTGGCCCTCGCCCGGAAGGCCTACGACATCGCCGCCAAGTCCTACAAGGTCGGCAAGAGCACTATCACGGAACTAAATGACGCTCAGCTGACCTTGACGCAGGCCAGTCTGGCCCAGTCGCAGGCTGTCTATAATTTCGTGGTGGCGAAGTCCAACCTCGAGAAGACCCTCGGCTACGATTTCATCGACGAGAAGGGAGACATCGACCTTGAGAATATGTAAAAAATAAAAACATCAAGAATATGAACAAGACAATCAGGACTATGATTTTCGCCTCGGCCACCGTTCTTATGGCCGCTTGCGGAAACGGCAGGAAGGCAGACAACGCCGGGGCTTCCGCCCAGGTTGAGGAAAGGACTACCTTGATCTCGACGACGGTCGCCACAAGGCAGGAAGTGCCTCAGACAGAAATATATTCATCATCCGTACAGGCTTTCGCCGTGAACAACATCGCCCCGCAGACCGGTGGCAGGATCAAGACCATCAAGGTTGATGTCGGCAGTTTCGTGAGCAAGAACGAGCTGCTGGCCGAGATGGACGCCGCGCAGCTTGATCAGGCAAGACTCAAGCTTGTCAACGATTCCACCGAGCTCAGCCGTCTGAGAAGCCTTTACGAGGAAGGCGGTGTGTCAAAGTCTGATTTCGATGCTGCCGAGATGGCTTGGAAGGTCAGCCGCAGATCCTACAACAACCTGCTTGAGAACACTTGGCTCCGTTCGCCTATCAGCGGAGTCATCACCGCGAGGAACTACGATCAGGGCGACCTTTATTCCGGCCAGCCGATCTTCGTTGTGCAGCAGATCACTCCGGTGAAGCTCCTCGTTGGCATCTCCGAGTCAGATTACACCAAGGTCAAGAAAGGCGATCAGGTCGAGATCACCGCTGACGCCATTCCGGGAAGGACATTCACAGGCAAGGTCAACAAGGTCTATCCTACAATCGATCCTACGAGCCACACATTCACTACGGAAGTGCTTGTCGGCAACACTGACAGGACTCTGCGTCCGGGAATGTTCGCGAGGGTGAAGGTCGAGTTCGGCGTGAACAACAGCATCGTTGTTCCTGACGAGGCCGTCGTCAAGATGCAGGGATCGGGCCAGAGAAGTGTCTATGTAGTTGGTTCCGACAACACTGTGAACAGCGTGATCGTCAAGGTCGGCCGTCATTTCGACAGGTATTACGAGATTCTCGAAGGCCTTAATGAAGGCGATGTGGTAGCCACCAAGGGTAGCTCCAGCCTCAAGGACGGGGCCAAGGTCGAGATTTCCAAGAACAACTAAAGAGTTTAAACTATGAGTATATACAGATCCGCGGTGAGGAAGCCCGTGACGACAGCGTTGATATTCGTAGCATTCGCTGTCTTCGGAATCTTCTCACTGATGAACACCTCCCTGGCGAACTTCCCGGACTTCGACGCCAACGTCGTTCTGGTGATGTCGTCCTACCCGGGAGCGAGCGCTTCCGACATCGAGAACAACCTCACCAAGGTGCTTGAGAACACCTTGAACGGTGTGGAAGACCTTAAGGACATCACTTCCAGATCGAAGGAGAATGTCTCCATCGTTGTCCTGGAGTTTGAATATGGTACCGACATCGACGAGGCCTGCAACAACATCAGGGACAAGCTGGATCTTGTCAACTCGTCGCTTCCTGACGGAGCTTCCGTACCGGTGCTTTTCAAGTTCGGTATGGACGACATGCCTGTGCTGATTCTTTCGGCGAAGGCGGACAAGAGCCTTATGGGCCTTGACAAGATCCTCGACGACAAGCTTGTCACTCCGCTTGGACGTGTGAAAGGCGTTGGTACCGTCAGCGTTTCCGGCGCCCCTGAAAGGGAAATCCATGTCTATTGCGACCCTAACAAGCTGGAAGCCTACGGATTGAGTGTTTCGGGAATATCCCAGGTCATCGCCGCCGAGAACCGTAACATCCCTTCCGGAAGCATCGACATAGGCGCCGAGTCATTCACGCTTCGTGTCGAGAAGGAATTCAAGGATCCGTCCGAGCTGCTGGACATTGTGGTCAGCACGAGGAACGGCCAGACTGTTTATCTCAGGGATGTGGCCACAGTCATCGACGGTCTTGAGGAAAAATCTCAGGAGTCTTTCACCAACGGTGAGAGAGCCGCTATGATAGCTATCCAGAAACAGTCCGGAGCCAACACCGTCAACGTCATCAAGAGTGTCAAGGAGAAACTCAAGACGATTGAGCCCACACTTCCGTCTGATGTGAAAATCACCACCGTGGTCGATAGCTCCACGAACATCCTGAACACCCTTGACTCCTTGAAGGAGACGATCATCATCACCCTTCTGGTGGTCATGCTCGTGGTCTACATATTCCTTGGCCGCTGGAGGGCGACGTTCATCATCGTGCTGTCCATCCCTATTGCATTGCTCGGGTCGTTGATCTACCTTTACGCGACAGGCAACACATTGAACATCATATCGATGTCGGCCTTGTCCATTGCGATCGGTATGGTGGTGGACGATGCCATTGTGGTGCTGGAGAACGTTTCCACGCACTTGGAGCGAGGCGAGAAACCTACCGAGGCCGCCGTTCACGGAACCTCCGAAGTCGGTATCTCCGTAATCGCTTCCACGTTGACGATGCTTTGCGTGTTCCTGCCTCTCACCATGGTCTCCGGAATGGCCGGAATCATGTTCAAGCAGCTCGGCTGGATTGTCAGCATCATCATGATCATCTCCACGACCGCCGCGCTTACCCTTGTCCCGATGCTCTGCTCCAGAATGCTGAGCAACAAGCCTAAGAACGGCAGACTCCATAGGGCGATCTTCGACAATGTGGAGAAGTTCCTCAACAAGATCTCAGATGGCTATGCCAAGATCATCGGCTGGTGCATGGCGCATAGGAAAACTGTGATATTCAGTGGTTTTGCTGTCTTCGTGGCGGTTCTTGTACTGCTTGGTCCCAGTGTCAAGACCGAGTACTTCCCGCACTCCGACGAGGGGCGTCTGACCGTCTCGATCGAACTTCCGGTGGGTACCGAGCAGACTGTGACCGGTGAGTTCGCCAAGGACTTCGCAGCCAGACTCCAGTCTGAAATTCCTGAGATCCAGGTACTTCAGTACCGCTTCGGCCAGGCGAGCACCGACAACGTCTGGGGAAGCATGCAGTCCAACGGTTCGTACATCATCTCGATGAACATCAACCTCGGTTCCATGGAAGACCGTAAGCGCTCTTCATCCGAGATCGCCGACATCATCAGGAAGGATCTAAGGGAATATCCTGAGGTCAAGAAAGGTACGGTCTCCGAGGGCATGGGAGGAGTCGGCGGCGCCGCTTCCGTCAGGCTTGAGATCTACGGCTACGACTTCGACGAGACCGACCGTGTGGCCAAGGAGATCCAAGGCAAGATGCTGGACAACGAGAACTTCACGCAGGTTGTCCTCAGCCGTGATGACTACACTCCTGAGTATCAGGTGGATTTCGACAGGACAAAGCTGGCTCTCAACGGCCTTAACTCCACGACGGCCGCAGCGGCTTTCAGCGCCGCGATGAACGGTTCCGTGGGATCCTTCTACCGTGAGGAAGGCGAGGAGTACAACATCCGCGTCATCTACGACAGGAAGTTCCGTACAAGCACGCAGGACATCGAGAACATCATTGTCTATACTCCTGCCGGCAAGGCCGTCCGCATCAAGGATCTGGGGACCGTGGTCGAGTCCAAGGTTCCTCCTACAATCGAGAGGAAGAACCGTGAGAGGTACATCACCGTGACGGGCATTGTGGCAACCGGCCACGCCCTCAGCGAGGCCGTGGCCGCCACGAACGCCATCATCAAGACCACCGACATCCCGAACAACATCTCCACCGACATCTCAGGTGACTTCGAGGACCAGCAGTCCATGTTCCTGAACCTCGTCGTGCTGATGGTTCTGATCATCATCCTTGTGTACATGGTGATGGCCTCCCAGTTCGAGTCGTTCATGAGTCCGTTCGTGATCATGTTCTCCGTGCCGTTCGCGTTCACCGGTGTGATCCTCGGTCTCTGGGCCACGAACACCGCGCTCGGCGTGATGGCGATGATCGGTATCATCATCCTGCTTGGTATCGTAGTGAAGAACGGTATCGTGCTGATAGACTACACGATCCTGATGCGAGAGAGAGGCATGAGCGTTGTCGATGCCTCCGTCACCGCGGCGAGAAGCCGTCTGCGTCCTATCCTTATGACCACCCTCACGACAGTGCTCGGTATGGTGCCTATGGCTGTCGGACGCGGAGAAGGTTCCGAACTTTGGCGCTCACTCGGTATGACGGTATGCTGGGGTCTGACGATCTCCACGCTTGTCACCCTGGTGCTCATTCCGACGATCTACTGCTCCCTCGCCACCGCGCAGGAGAGACGCAAGGCCAGGAAGCTGGCGCAGGTCAAGGAGTAGTTATTCGTCGTTTACGACGAAGGCGTGAAAGACCCGGTGGGGTGCGCGAAGCGCATCCCCTCCCCCGAGGGGAGGGATTTAGGGAGGAGGTAACGTTATTGATAAAAGTGGGATTGCCTTCGGACGTGGGATGAGGTTTTTACAATTGTGATAATGTATAAGCGAAAGATAAGATTTGAATATGAAATCGATATTTATCTCATACAATCAGGCCTACGGCAACGAGATTGTCGAGTTGCTTGAAGGGTTCGGCCAGAGAGGCTTCACCCAGTGGCTTGACATCCAGGGCAGGGGAGGGGTCGATGGCATCCCTCACTACGGTGACCATGCGTGGCCTGAGCAGAACTACGCCATCCTGACGATTGTCCCTGACGAGAAGGTCGCTCCGATTCTGGACGCTCTCCGTCAGAAGGATAAAGCCTATAAGGATCTTGGTCTGAGGGCTTTTGTCTGGAACATCGAGCAGGCGGTCTAGCTGTCGGCGCCGCTCTTTTGTGCTTACGAAAATGCTTGCGGAGATCCTGCGGAATCGCAGGATTTCCGTAAGTTATTGTTATATTGTGCCGAAAATGAGTCCCGGCCATGACAGAAGAAAATGATCTCACAAAGCGGTTCGAAGGAATATTCATCGCCCATTATCCGGCAGTGAAGGGTTTCATCGCCGCCCTGCTGAAGTCGGAGGCCTACGCCGAGGATCTCGCCCAAGACATTTTCGCCAGACTATGGACAAGACACGACATCTGGGCGGAAAGAGACAGCGGTCACAGCGGCTACATCTACGCGATGGCGCGCAACGCCGCCCTGGACTTCATCAGGAAAAGGCGAAAAACCAGCCCGCACGGAGGGGACTTCCGCCCGGAAGCCCTTGATGGATTATTCTCCGAAAACACTCCCCTCGACCCTCTCTACGCCGAGGAAATCCAGTTGCTGATGGAACTGGCCATCGAAAGGCTCCCGAAGCGCAGAAAAAGAATATTCCGGATGAGCCGTCTGGACGGCATGAGCAACAAGGAGATCGCCGAAGCTCTCGGACTCTCCACCAGAACAGTTGAGCATCAAATCTATCTGGCCCTCCGGGAACTTCGCAGAATCATCTTCCTGTTCCTCCTCCTGCATCTCATCTGAGCTTCCGCTTGGAAAGCCTTGCGATTATGCTGATATTTATGAATGCCCGACACCTTCCGGTGACCGGGCGGCTCTTCGGCGCGGATTGCCAGAATGGGGGATGCCATGAAGGTGGCTTGGAGATAGTCTTCAGACAAATCCAAGCGGCTCTCTCAATAAATATTCAAAAAAGATTTAAGTAGTCGCCCCTGTTTATACGTCTTATAGTCAGTGACACTGATTATAACACTTCTTGAATATGAACGGGTACGCGAAAAAAATCATCTCTCTGTTCGTCGGGCATAGGTTTTCCAAGAAGACCACCGCACGATTCTATGACTGGTTGACGGACGGTAACCACGCCGAAGAGAAGGAGGAGGCGCTGAGGGAACTCTTCGACAAGACGCTCCTGCAGGCTGAGGAACCAGACCTTGACCGCGCTCTGGCCGAATGGCGGCTCCGTAGCGGAATCCCATACACCGGCATTCGTAGCCGGCTCCGTAGCGGAATCCTATCCACCCACATCCGTCGCCGACTTCCAAGGTGGCTCTGGCCATCGGCGGCCTCCGTACTACTGTTGCTGTCCCTCTCGCAGGGGGCGGCTCTCCTCCGGATGGCGAAAGACGAACCAGACCTCGTCCAGACGCACATTCCATATTCACAAATCAATTCGCTCACCCTGCCGGACGGCACCGAGGTGCGGCTCAATTCGGGCAGCACCCTGCTCTACCCAGAGAAATTCGGGCGGAAGGGGCGTAGCGTCTTCCTTATCGGAGAGGCGGGCTTCAAGGTGCAGCCTGACGCGAAGCGGCCGTTCGTGGTCAAGACGGACGGGTTCCAGGTCACGGCTTTGGGAACGGAGTTCGACGTGTCGGCCTATCCCGACGACAAGGCGGTCAGCGCCGTGCTCCTCGAAGGCAGCGTGCTTGTCGAGTTCGACAACCTTTCCAAGAGCAGAATCCTGCGCCCGGGAGAGCAGCTGGTCTTTAACAAGGATGACCGTGGCCTTCAGCTGAAAGTGCCTGACATTGAGGACGTGACGGCATGGAAGAGAGGTGAGTTGGTCTTCCGCCAGATGACCATCTCCGACATCATCACCGTTCTTGAGCGGCGCTTCGACGTCACATTCGTCTACAGGCTCCACGACTTCAGCACGGACCGCTATAGTTTCCGCTTCAGGGAGGATGCTTCCCTTGAAGAAGTGATGGAAGTCATCACCGACGTGACCGGAATCCTGAAATTCCGGATCGAAGACGACAAATGCCGCATCACCCGGAAATGATTGTATAAGGAATATGTCCGATGACCATCACCTCAGACACCGCTCCGGCCGCACAAGGTGCCGCCGTCGAGCCGTCTGAACGATAATAGATTGATCGTTAACGCTTAAAGTAATCCTTAAAAAGCTTTTCACCATGTAAAAAAGGACCCGGACGGACACCGCCGCCATGACCAGTACGGATGTCGTCACAGGCAGCCATTCAAGGCAACCGGTTCACGCCAAGAGCGGAGAGGTTGCCGGCGAGCAGGCCTCCGTCCCGGATCCGAAATCAAGAACCACCCAACAATCAGGCATCTGTCCTGAGTCCCGAAACGCCGCGAACAATTTGGCGACAGCTCCGGCGCTTCAAAAACAACAAAATTAATGAACCAATTATTAAGTAGTCTATGCTGCGAAATTACAAAAATAATGCGAAACAGCGGAAGCGGGCGACGGCGTTCATGGCACTCGCCTGGCTTCTGTGCATGTTCCTGATCTCTCCTCCGGCCAGCGCGCAGGGAGATGTCAGGATAAACCTTCAGAAAAAGGACATCACCGTGGTCAGCGCCCTCAAGGAAGTCGAAAGGCAGTCAGGCCTCTCGGTCGGCTACAACGACTCCGCCCTTGAGTCCAGCCCTGCCATCAGCCTCAACCTTACGGACGCGAGGCTGCCCGAAGCCTTGAACGCCATCCTTGGCGGGACAGGATTCACCTACGAGATCAAGGATCGCTACATCAAGATCGTCCCTAAGCCTCAGGACAACCGCCCGCGGTCACGAACGATCACGGGACGGGTGCTTGACGAGAGACAGGAACCCCTCATCGGAGCCAGCGTCACCGTGGAAGGCACAGACGTGGGAGCGATCACCGACATCGACGGACGCTTCTCCATCGAGGCCTCGACCGGCAACGTCCTCCGCTTCACCTATCTGGGCTACCAGCCGGCAAGCGTCAAGGTGACAGAGAAGGCTGTCTACAACATCCAGCTGACAGGCGACGTGGACGTGCTGAGCGAGGTCGTGGTCACGGCCCTGGGCATCAGACGCGAGCAGAAAGCCCTGAGCTACAACGTCCAGCAGGTCAAGTCCGAGCAGCTTCTCGCCGTCAAGGACGCCAACTTCATCAACAGCCTCGGCGGTAAGGTGGCCGGTGTCACGATCAACAGCAGCTCCGCCGGAGTCGGAGGAGCCAGCAAGGTGGTGATGCGTGGTGTCAAGTCCATCGAGCAGAGCAGCAACGCCCTCTACGTCATCGACGGAGTTCCGATGTACAACTTCGGAGGAGGAGGCGACAAGGAGTTCGGATCAAGGGGAATGACCGAGAGCATCGCCGACCTCAACCCTGATGACATCGAGAGTGTGTCCGTCCTGACCGGAGCGGCAGCGGCGGCGCTGTACGGAAGCAACGCGGCCAACGGAGCCATCGTGATCACCACCCGCAAGGGAGAGGCCGGAAAGCCTAAGGTCACCTTCTCCACCAACACCGAGTTCGTCACCCCGTTCGTCCTTCCTGAGTTCCAGAACCGCTACGGCACGGGAAGCCGGGGAAAGTCCGACGGCTCCACGATCCTCAGCTGGGGGCCTCTCCTCAACGAGTCCTCCCGCACCGGCTACGAGCCGAGGGACTTCTTCGAGACCGGCAAGGTCTACACCAACTCCCTGACCCTCTCCACGGGAACGGAAAAGAACCAGACCTTCGTCTCCGCGGCCTCCGTCAAGTCCGACGGCATGGTTCCGAACAACACCTACAACCGTCTCAACTTCACGTTCCGCAACAGCACGAGCTTCCTGGACGGCAGGATGCGCCTCGATGTCGGCGGAAGCTACATCATCCAGAATGACAGGAACATGACCAACCAGGGAGTCTACTCCAATCCGGTCACTCCGGTCTACCTGTTTCCTCGCGGCGACGACTTCAGTCTCGTCAAGACCTTCGAGCGCTGGGATCCGGCCCGCAAGATCAAGACCATGTTCTGGCCGCAGGGCGAGGGTGACCTCAGGATGCAGAACCCTTACTGGATAGCCTACCGCAACCTGCGCCTCAACAACCGCAGACGCTACATGCTCTCCGCCGCCCTCAGCTACGACATCACCCCTTGGCTGAACCTGTCGGGGCGTGTACGCATCGACAACTCCACGACGAAGTACGAGCAGAAACTCTACGCGAGTTCCAACTCCACCATCACCGAAGGCAGCACCCAAGGCTACTACGCCGTGGCGGATCCACAGGAGCGTCAGACCTACGCCGACATCCTTGCCAACGTTGACAAGCGATTCGGCGACTTCTCCATCGTGGCCAACCTCGGAGCCAGCATCTCCGACAACCGCTACGACGAGTTGAGCTACCGCGGCCCGATCAGGGAGAACGGTATCCCTAACGTGTTCAACGTCTTCGATCTGGACAACACCAAGAAGAAGGCCCGTCAGGAAGGATGGAACGAGCAGACCCAGTCCGTCTTCGCCAGTGTCGAGGCCGGATGGAAGAGCATGCTGTTCCTCACCCTCACTGGCAGGAACGACTGGGCTTCCCAGCTCGCGAACTCATCGACCTCGTCGTTCTTCTACCCGTCCGTGGGACTTTCGGCGATCCTGTCCGAGATGCTTCCGATGCCGAAGGCGATCGACTACGCCAAGGTACGCGCCTCCTTCAGTTCCGTCGGAATGCCGTACCCGCGCAACCTGACTTCACCTACCTATGAGTATGACGAGACCACCCAGACCTGGAAACCTAAGACCCACTACCCGATCGGCAGCCTCAAGCCCGAGCGCACCGACTCCTGGGAACTTGGTCTGGATCTGCGCCTGTTCAAGGACTTGAGTCTCGCACTGTCCTGGTACCGGGCCAACACCATGAACCAGACCTTCGACCCGAAGATCTCCGTTTCGTCCGGCTACTCCACGATCTACCTCCAGACAGGTCACGTGCGCAACCAGGGAGTCGAGCTATCCCTCGGCTACCGGCACACATGGAGAAACGGCTTCCGCTGGGAGTCCGGCTTCACGATGTCCGCCAACAGGAACCGCATCGTCGAACTTGTCAAGGACTACCGCCACCCGGAGACCGGAGAGATCATCAACAAGGACAGGCTTGACGTGGGAGGCCTCGGCAAGGCGCGGTTCATCCTCAAGACCGGCGGCACCCTCGGCGACCTCTACACCCAGTCCGGCCTCAAGCGCGACGTGAACGGCATGGTCGAGATCGACCCGTCCGGCGGCCTTGTGACCGTTGACAACCTTCAGGACATCAAGCTCGGAAGCGTCTTCCCTAAGGCCAACCTGGCTTGGCGCAACGCCTTCGACTGGAAGGGTGTCCACCTGAGCGCCCTCGTCACCGCCCGTCTTGGCGGCGTGGTCTACTCAGCCACACAGGCGGCCATGGACCAGTACGGCGTCTCCGAGTCATCAGCCCTCGCGAGGGACAACGGAGGAGTCCTCGTCAACGGACGCACCCTTGTCGACGCCCAGACCTGGTACACCGCCATCGGCACACAGAGCGGACTCCCGCAGTACTACACCTACAGCGCCACCAACGTCCGTCTCCAGGAAGCCAGCATTGGCTACACCCTGCCACGCTCCTGGTTCGGGAATATCTGCTCCGTGCAACTCTCCATTGTCGGACGCAACCTGCTGATGATCTGCAACAAAGCGCCGTTCGATCCGGAGTCTGTGGCCTCCACGGGCAACTACTACCAGGGCATCGACTACTTCATGATGCCGAGCACCCGCAGCGTCGGTCTGAACGCAAGGATTAACTTTTAAAGCCCAAAGAACATGAAACCACACAGAATAACAACGGTCCTCATCACCTTGGCTCTCGTCCTCGTCTCCTGCACGGACAACTTCGACAAACTCAACAGGAAACCATATCAGGTTGACAACGAGGAGCTTCAGCGCGAAGGCTACATCATAGGCTCCACCCTCAAGGGAATGCAAGGCCTCGTCGTGCCGACCCAGGAGCACCTCTACCAGTTCATCGAGGCTCTGGCCGCAGGACCATTCGCCGGCTACTTCGGAGCCACCGTGGCCTGGACGGACAAGTTCGAGACCTACAACCCTCCGGTAGACTGGCAGAACAAGACATTCTCGGATGTGTTCACAAAGACGTACCCGTTCTACCGCGACATCCTCAATTTCACGGACGATCCTGTGGCCGTGGCCCTTGCCAAGCTCATGAGGGTGGCGATAATGCACAGGATGACCGACATGTACGGCCCGATCCCATATTCAAAAGTACTCGCCGACACCGAGGGAGAGTCCCTCGCCGTTGCCTATGACACCCAGGAGGAGGTCTACCGCCGGATGCTTGTTGAGCTCGACGAGGTCAGCGCCGTCCTTTCGGAGAACCTCGGCCTCGGCGCCGAAGCCTTCCGCAAGTACGATGATGTCTACTTCGGAGACCTCACCAAATGGTTCCGCTTCACCAACTCCCTGAAGCTCAGGATGGCGATGCGCATGGTATATGCCGACGAGGCCGCCGCCCGCAAGGCAGCCGAGGAGGCCGTCGCCGCCGGGGTCATCACGGCCAACGCCGACAACGCCTTCCTCACCGTGGCCGAGAACCGCTCCGCGATGGTGTTCAACGACTGGAGCGACCACCGCGTGGGAGCCGACCTGATCAGCTACATGAACGGCTACTCCGACCCTCGCCGCGAGAAGATGTTCACAAAAGGCCTCTACAACAAGAAGGAGGACTTCTACGGCATCCGCATCGGCATCGACGTGGCCAACAAAGACATCGTGACCGGAGTGTACTCCCGTCCTGTCATCACCGAGACCAGCCCGTTCCTCTGGATGAACGCCGCCGAAGTCACGTTCCTCCGCACGGAGGGAGCGCTGAGGGGATGGAATATGGGCGAGGATGCGAAGTCTCTCTACAACACCGCCATAGCCCTCTCGTTCGAGCAGTACGGCGTCGCAGGGGCGGATGAATATTCATCGGACACCGAGAAAATCCCCGCCGCCTACAACGACCCTCTTGGCGCCTATTCCGACAAGACAGGCCCGCGCAGCAGGATCACCATTGCCTGGGAGGACGGCGACGCGAACTTCGAACGCAACCTTGAGCGCGTCATCACCCAGAAATGGATCGCCATCTTCCCTCTATGCGTCGAGGCGTGGAGCGAGTTCCGCCGCACCGGCTACCCGAAACTCATCCCGGTGGTGGAGAACAAGAGCGGAGGAACCATCGACTCCGGCGTGATGATCAGGCGCCTGTGGTACCCGCCTTTGGAGTATTCAGAGAACCCTAAGAACATCGCCGCCGCCGTCGCCGCCCTCGGAGGCCCTGACAACGGAGGCACAAGACTTTGGTGGGACAAAAAGCCATGAGGCCGTTTCCCTCCATCCGAAAGAGTGACACAAACGACAATCAAACAGATAATTAATGAATATGAATATGAAAGCGACAGCATCACCTGCCACCCTTCTTCTCCGCTTCTGCCTTTCGCTCCTCGCCGCCTGTCTTCTGGCCGGCTGCTCCGAGTGGAACGAGACAGAGCCTCTGGAGTTGAAGGTGAAAGGGGCCAAGGAACGCGCCCCTGAACTATGGACACGCTACATGGAAGTCCTGCGTGACTACAAGAACAGCAGCCATTTCCTCACCTACGCCCGCTTCGACAACGGAGCCGAGAAACCCGTCAACGAAGGCGGCTACCTCCGTTCCCTGCCTGACTCTCTGGACATCGTGACCCTCGCCCATCCTGACAGGCTCACCGGATTCGACAGGGAGGACATCCCGTCACTTCAAGAGAAGAGCACCAAGGTTCTGTTTCTGGTGGACTATGCGGGAATGGCCGAAACCGAGCTGGGCGATGTCTCCAGACTCGGAGCCTATCTGGACAAGATCACAGGCCTTGCAGCCGAACTCGGCCTGGACGGATTCGCGTTCACCTGCAACCCGCTCTACTCCGGCACCGATGCCGAGATAGCGGCCCGCAAGGAGGCAGCCGCACTCATCGTCTCAAGACTCTCATCCGCCGCCGGAGCGTCCGGAACGCTGGTCTTCGAAGGACTGCCGGAAGCCCTTGAGCCTTCGGACATCGCGAAGCTCAGCCTTTTGGTCGCGCCGACAGCCGACCTTGACAACGTCGTGGATCTCAAGCTGATGATGGCAGGGATTCTCTCCGCCCCGGGCATCAGCAAAGACAAGGTGCTGCTCTCCGCATCGATCGGAGGCGAGATGGCCGACGGCAACAACGTCAAGAAAAGCCAGGTCCCGCTGATCATGGACTATGTCGCCTCCCTCGGCCCGCTCGGAGGTCTGGCCATCCGAGGCATCGGAGACGACTACTACAACTCCGCGATGAACTACGCTGTCACCCGCTCCGTCATCCGCACCATGAACCCGTCAAGATAACCCATAAAAAACAAGAGACATGAAAACGAAATACATAACCACAATTATCCTCCCGATGCTCGCCCTCTGCGCCGCCGGGCTCACCGCATGCGAGGAGGATAGCATCCCGCTGGCTGTCGGCGACTTGTTGGATGAAAGCGACTATAATAGCATTGCCGGTTCACTGCGAAGCAAACTCTCCTTTTCCGGAGAAACCGGAATTGTGTTGTTAACCGGAGATGGCACCGAAACTAAATTGATGGATGAACTATTCTATGAACTTAATCGTCCTGTTGACAAAGATCTTGAAATCACTCTCAGTTTAGGTCAAGATCTCACAGATGCCTTCATGGCAGAGGTGGACAGATTAAACACCCAAATAGAAGCCTACCGTAAGCTTTTTCCGTTAACTCCTCTTTACGAGGCAGCATTGCTGCCTGACGATAACATCACTCTATCAGAAAAAACCTTAACAATACCCAAGGGAAAAAGCATTTCAGAGACAATCGAATGTGCTGTCTCCACTGATAATCTTGACTTGAACACTCTTTACCTTTTGACCATAAGTCTGGAACTGTCCACCAAAAACAGTCCGAACGTTCCAAATATATTGCAATACTTTATTAACCTCAGACCCAATATAAGGTCTTGGGAAAACACGATTGATCCGAGCGTGGAGATTTCTTTAGATACGGAGTTTTACACCGTGTTCTACGTGAATACCGAAAGGTACCAGCCATTGATTGCGGATGTCTTCTTATATGGTAAAACAAGCTTACTGACTTGGGAGACTGAAAAAGTCTGTTCTTTTGGCAATCTGGTCAATCTCAGGCAATCCACTGTCAGCTACGCCCCGTCCTCTGGAAGAAGTCTACTGTCATTGGATTCTGATCTTCGCTATGTTCTTGAACATGCCGACAAATACATTCGTCCGTTGCAGAACAGGGGTAGGAAAGTTTGCCTATGCATCCAGGGAGGAGGCAAAGGGATAGGATTCTGCAACATGACTGACACCCAGATCGCCGACTTCACCTCACAGGTGAAGGAGGTTGTTGAATTATACAAACTTGACGGCATCAACTTGTGGGATGAAGGCAGCGGCTACGGCAAGGAAGGAATGCCTCCGATGAACACCACCTCCTACCCGAAACTCATAAAGTCCATGCGCGAGGCCATGCCTGACAAACTCCTGACCCTTGTGGACAAGGAAGAGCCGACCGAGTACTTCCACGATGTGGCCCTCTGCGGCGGCATCGAAGTCGGCAGGTACATCGACTACGCTTGGCACGGCTATTTTTCTTACGATGAGATTACCCAAATTGTCGAGCCTTGGGAAACCGAATCCCCCTACAGCGATTACAAAAGAAAGCCAATCGCAGGTCTTATCCCTGAAAAATATGGAAGCGTGAATATTGCAAGACAGCCAGGAGGAGATCTTATTCTCAGTGGACAAAGGAGAGTCATGAAATGGAAATCAGAAGGCAGGAAAAAGAATAACATGATTGTTTTTGGCTTCGACCTGTCGGCTAACGAACAAGATGGAGCATATGAAGGCCACCCCCTCTTTTCGGCTTTTGAATACTTGAATTATTTCTCTGATGACGGCTGGGTTCCTCAGGAAAATCCATTCACTGGGGAAATTGAAGAGGGAGAAGGGAATGCCTTCTATATGGTCTCGCCAAATGACGAGTCCTATCGTCGTGGCTTCAAGTTCTTTTGGAAAGATTGGTAAATGAACACTGTAGAATCATTTTATTTCAGAATTGTTTTTTAATACGATATATCGCAATAAGACAACCGAACGTTATGCGTTACATCATTAATCCCAACATTTTTTTAATATGAATACTAATAATCTTTTCTCATTGCTGTTAGTGACAGCAATGACGGGAACAACCCTCCAAGGATGTTCCGGCTACCGTAATGATACGGTAACAAACGATCCGGCATCTAATGAGACCGAGGTTTCTACTCGGGCCGTCGGAGTCAAGACTCCTAAGTTCACGGTCTATATTGAGACCAACGACATCAACCCTCTCAATGCCGGAGAGTACTACTTCTGCAACTCTTCCCCACGTGAGGAAGTTGTTGACCACGTCATCCTGTTCGCTTCCAACATCCGCGGAAACGCTACATCCGCCTGGCTGCATCACAACCAGAATCAAACCTACATTCTGAACAATGTCAGTACCTTGGTTCAGCCATTGCAGAACAAGGGAATCAAGGTTCTGCTTGGTCTGCTTGGCGATCACACCGGAGTAGGATTCGCTAACCTTAATTCAGATATGATCGACAGCTTCGCCCAGCAGGTGGCAACCTGTGTCAACACCAAAGGGCTTGACGGCGTGCTTCTGGACGATGAGTATGCGAGATATGATCTGGCCCCTGCCGGACTGCCGACCCCAAGCTCAAGCATCCTGAGCAGCCTCATTCTGAAGTTGAGGGAACTTCTCCCTACCAAGAAGATCATGGTGTTCTGGTTTGGAAATTATATGCCGGGCATAAGTCCTGCCGCTATCAACGCAATTGATTATTTTCATCCGGACTATGGATGTCATTATCCAACATCCGGCATCCCTGCGAGCAAATGGTCAAAGTTAACTATCCGCGAGACCAATCAAGGAGGATCCGTTCCTGATTACGATACGATTGACGATTGCTCAAGTAGTTATAGTGGATACGGTGAAGTAATGCTGTTCAATCTTCGCCCTCTTGGAGCAACAACAACCATCATGAATTGGTTCGCCGATAATCTTTGGGGAAGGACTGTCTGCTGGACAGGAACCGTACATCCTAAGAACTATTAGTTTCCTATTATATTCCTACTGATTATATTCCTTACAGGCATTATGTCCCTTGACATCGCGCCCTGAAGGAAACTCTCAAATGGAATCTAAATACTCAATAAAATGAATCGCTTTATCATCAATCAAATATTCATTTGCCTCGCCGCCGCGGCCACGCTCGCACTGCTGGCCGCATGCGGTGAGCGGGACTACACCAAGGATTCACCTTTCGACAATGTGGTCTACATCGACGCCGCCCGCGTCAAGGAACTCAACCAGTTCACCTTCAACAACGTGACCGAGACCGGCTCCCGCACCCTCGCCGCCACCCTCGCCTTCCCGGCCGAGCAGGACGTGAACGTCAGCATCGGAGCCGACCCGTCCCTGGTCTCCCTCTACAGCTCCCGCCTCGGCGGAGGCTATTCCACCCTCGACCCCAAGCACTACACCCTTTCGGCCTCCTCGGTGGTCATCCCCGCCGGCCACGCCGCCTCGAAGCCCGTCACCGTGGACTTCCACGCCCTGACCGACCTTGAGATCGACAAAGGCTACCTCCTCCCTGTCACCATCGGAGGCGTGTCCGGAGGCATGGGCGTGCTTGAGGGCTCACGCACCGTCTGCTATGTCGTGCGCCGCTCCAGCGCCATCACCTCGGCGGTCAGCCTTCGTAACAACTACTTCGAGGTGCCGGGCTTCGACGCCGGCAGCCCTACCGCCGATGTGGTCAACGGCCTGAAGCAGCTGACCTACGAGGCTATTGTCCGGGTCAACGACTTCGGTGACGACAAGCGAGAGATCTCCACGATCATGGGCATCGAGCAGTACTGTCTCCTCCGCTTCGGTGACTCCGGCTGGCCGAAACAGCAGCTTCAGTTCGCGGTCCACGAGATCAAGTTCCCGGCTCCGGACAAGACCAAGATCCTCCAGCCGGGCGAGTGGTACCACGTGGCCGTGACCCACGACACCGAGTCCCGGACCGCCTCCATCTACGTTGACGGCCAGCTCTACAGCTCCATCGACAACTACGGCAAGACCGAGGACATCAACCTTGGCAAGCAGGAGCGCGGCAAGCACTTCATGTTCAAGATCGGCCACTCCTACGGCGAACCCGACGACATGTCCCGCATGCTGGACGGCGAGATCTGCGAGGTCCGCGTCTGGAGCGTGGTCCGCACCCGGGAGGAGATCTATAAGAACATGTACGATGTGGATCCGCAGACCCCGGGCCTGTGCGCCTACTGGAAGTTCAACGAAGGCCAAGGCGACACCGTGAAGGACTGGACCGGCCACGGCAACGATGCCGTCTCCCACTCCCCGGCCACCTGGCCGACCGGCATAGAAGTCCCTGTCAAGAACAAAGACTGATACCCACGGTCAGCTACGGAGTGGGCCAAAGACCCGGCTTAGTCCTCGGGCAAAGGCTCCAACCCGTGGCACCTAACCTCTTGAAAATAACCAATATAAGCATTCTCGTGGTACCCAATATCCCCACCACGAGAATGCTTATATTGTTAATACTCATCATATTACCTGCCACGCCATTCCCCTTATCCCCAGCATTCCACACCACCTCCTGTTCCCGCACGCCATTCCCCTTATCCCCCCAGCATTCCACATCGCTCCTATTCCCGCACGCCATTCCCCTTATCCCAGCATTCCACATCGCTCCTATTCCCGCGCGCCATTCCCCTTATCCCCCAGCATTCCACACCGCTCCTGTTCCCGCACGCCAGACACCGCTCACAACCCGGTCGCGGCACCTGTCGAAGCATCCGCACATCCCATGCTTGACGGCGATTCCCTACCTGTTCGCTATGGCGTCCATGGCCAGCGTGAAGGAATCCCGTTTATTATTTATAGACTTTTTGTTATCTTTGTGTCTGGAACGGTAATTGTTGTTACCGTCCCGGACATTTTAATTTTATTGATTATGGAAAAGATAGCTTCTAACGAAAATTTTGCTGAGATACTCTCTGACAGCAAGCCTGTTCTGGTGGACTTCTGGGCGACCTGGTGCGGTCCTTGCCGTATGCTGGCCCCGACTGTGGAGACCATCGCCTCTGAATATGACGGCAAGGTCACGGTCGTGAAATGCAACGTGGACGACTGCGAGGATGTGGCTGCCGAGTATGGTATCAGGAATATTCCTACCCTGCTGTTCTTCAAGGGCGGCCAGGTGGTGGACAAGCTTGTCGGCAATGTGCCGAAGAGCGAGATTACCGCCAAGCTTGACACTCTTGTCTAATCTTATCTAAAAATTTGAAAAAATGAAAAAGTTAGTATTCGCTGCCGCCGTTGTGGCAGCCATGGTGTTTTGCACTGACGCTTCCGCACAACGCTACAATTCCGCCCGTGTCGGATTGATGGGAGGATTCACCTCATCCTCGACCTCGATCAAGAACATGGATTCCAAATCCGTCTCCTTGTACCATGTAGGCCTTACCGCCGAGATTCCGCTTCTTGGCGGATTCGCCATCCAGCCGGGCCTTCTCTATCAGGTGAAGGGAATGTCGGCTGACAAGTTCAACAGCTCTACCATCTCGGAATCCCTTGGGTCTTTCGAGACCAAGGTAGGCTACCTTGAGGTGCCTGTTCAGGTGCAGTGGGGGCTGGATCTTCTGGCTTTCCGCCCTTATGTCTTCGCGGAGCCTTTCGTGGGCTTCCGCCTCGGACAGAGTACCAAAGGCGAGGCCGCCGACAAGCTCAAGGACAATCTTAAGAAAGTCGAGTACGGTCTTGGTGTTGGAGCAGGAGTGGATGTCTGGAGGCTTCAGCTTTCTGTCAAGTATTTCTGGAACTTTGGAAAGATCTATGACAAGGATGGCAATGTCGGCCCGATCGGCGACACAGTGAAGGACGCCGTGAAGGACGCTGTCAACAACGGTAACAATTTCAACGGTGTCATGGTGTCCGCCGCGTTCTTCTTTTAATCGCCGGAAGTGAATGAATGAGGAACGGAAGGTCGTGATTTACTGCTCGGCAAGTTACGACATTGACCAAAAGTACAATCAAGCTGCGCGGGAAGTGACCCGCGCGGCTTGTTCGCTTGGTTACACGATTGTCTCCGGTGGTGCCATCAAGGGCACCATGGGTGCGGTGGCCGATGAGGTCGCCCGTTGCGGAGGCCGTCACATCGGGGTTCTGCCGCATTTCATGGAACAGTACAAGTTTCCCGGCCTTGACCAGGTGATTTGGACGGACACGATGGCCGAGCGCAAGGAAAAGATGCGTGAGGGTACTTGTGCAGCGATAGCGCTACCTGGCGGCATAGGCACTCTCGATGAGGTGATCGGGACGTTGACTTTGGCGAAACTGGACAAGTACGACGGGAAAATCTTCGCGTTGAACCTTGACGGATTCTATAATCCGTTGAAAGACCTGCTGGACCACTATGTGAGGACGGGGATGCTCGACGTGCGTTCAAGGGGACTGATAGAGTTCCCTGACACTGTCTCCGAACTTGTCGGACATTTGGACTAAACACGGAACGGATGACTCTGGAAGAAGTTAGAATATTCCTTGGCAAGGATTGGGAGGACACGGATGCCTTGATCAGGTCTTCCTTGGAAAGTGACATCGAATTGTTGAATGCCACCAATGCGGCAATCCTTTCCCACGGCGGAAAGCAGTTGCGCCCGCTGATCTCCCTGCTTGTGGCGAGGGCTTGTTCCGGAGGAGTCGCGAACGCGGACAGCATTCACTATGCTGCTGCGTCTGAATTGCTGCACAATGCCACCCTGCTTCATGATGACGTGGCCGACAGCAGTTCGGAAAGGCGTGGCTGTCCTACAGTGATGTCTTTGCTCGGAGGTGCGGCTTCCGTTCTGATAGGGGACTATTGGCTTGTCAGGGCCATGGAGAACATACTTGCGTCATCCGCTCACGGAAATGAGGTGATCAGAATATTCTCCAGAACATTGAGCCACCTTGCCGAAGGGGAGATGCTTCAGCTGCAGAAAGCCACGAGCGGAGACACGGACGAGGATGACTATTTGAGGATAATCTACAGCAAGACGGCCTCTTTGTTTGAATCCTCGGCGGTTTCCGCGGCGATCTCCGTCAACGCCACGCCCGAACAGGTCGAGGCGGTAAGAGACTATGCGGTGAGTCTGGGAATCGCGTTCCAGATCAAGGATGACATTTTCGATTACTCCGACGGCCAGGACATAGGCAAACCGGTGGGCATCGATCTGGAGGAGCAGAAGATCACATTGCCGCTGCTGGGGGCTCTCAAATCAGTGAGCGCCGAGGAAGAGGCGGCGATAAGAAAAAAAGTGACCGACATCCATGAGCATCCGGAGTACAAGGAGGAAATCAGACGCTTCGTGTGCGACCGGAAGGGCGTTGAATATGCCGTCTCTGTCTTGGATGAATATGTCGGCAAGGCAAAGACGGCCCTTGTGGTCTTGCCGGATTCCAAGGAAAAGGAATATCTTACAAGAATCGCCGGATTCACGGCTTACAGGAACAACTGATGAGGCTGGATGAGATCATAGGGAACCACGATGCCGTCAAGGCGTTGAGAGGGATGGCCGAAAGCGGGCGCATCCCTCATGCCATGATGCTCTACGAGAACGACGGGTGCGGGGCTATGGCTCTTGTCATGGCGTTTCTGAGTCAGGTCATGTGTGATGAGCATAAGGTTTCCAATCTCATACATCCGGATGTGCATTATGTTTACCCGGTGGCGAACGGCTCAAAAGTCACCGAGAAGGTGGAGAACCTCAGGGCGGAGTTGTTCCTTGAATATTGGAGGTCTTTGATGACGTCCAATCCTTATGCCCTTGAGTCTGAGGTCAGCGAGGCTTTCGGAATAGAAGGTAAGCAGTCTGGAATCAACAATGCCGAGGCTAAGGAGATTCTGGAGACGGTGTGGCTGACCTCGGTTGAAGGCGGATGGAAGACTGTTGTTGTCTATTTGCCGGAGAAGATGAATGCCGCTTCCGCCAACAGACTGCTCAAGGCGATTGAGGAACCTCCTGAGAAGACCTTGTTCATCATGATCACCCACGCCCCGGAGAAAGTCATGCAGACCATCTCGTCAAGATGCCAGGCGATCCGTGTCCTGCCATATTCGAAAAATGAGATTGTGGAGATTCTGACAACCTGTTTCGGGAAAACGTCGGATGAGGCTTCACAGGCGGCGTTGGTTGCGGGAGGCAGTGTCGGCGTGGCGCTCCGCTACCTTTCCGGGAAGGAGGACTATCTGCGCCAGATGGAGATATTCAAAGGCCTTGTTGACGCCCTCGCCTCGAAGGATCTTTCCGCCGCTTTGGGATGGGGGGAAGCGATGGCGGCGCTGCCGTCGCGTGAAAACCAGAAAGCTTTTTGTAAATTTGCGGGTGAAAGTCTGCGCAAGGTGTTTCTGATCCAGCAGAATCTGCCGCAGATAGCGGGTATCTCGCAGGAGGAAAAGGAGTTTTTCACCATGCTTGCGTCACGCTGCCGTAAGAGTTTTCCGAGAATGGCGGTTTCGTGTCTGGACAGGGCGCAGATGCTGATAGACAGAAATGTTAACCAGAAGATTCTCTTCACCGACCTCGTGGGACGGTTGTATTTGATTTTCTGATAATTATGGATATATATGGGAAATATTGATAAAGAGGCGATAAAGTTTGACTGTAACCGGGGGTGCACAATCTCACAGGATCAAGAGACAGGTGAATATGACTGCAACTACCGTCAGGGATGCTGCAAGTTGAAAGACTACGACTGGCTTCATGGAATACGTCAGGAACAGTACAAGGATCTGTTTGAGGTTCGTTTCAAGAACACCCGGAAAGGGATTTATGTCAATGCGTCCGGCCAAGGGATCAAGGCCGGGGATTTGGTCATAGTCGAGGCCACAAACGGTCATGACCTTGGAATCGTCACTCTGGAAGGACCTGTCGTGGGCCGTCAGATGAAGTGTAAGGGCATTGATCCTGAGGTTGCTCCTCTGAAGAAAATCTACCGCAGGGCCAAACCTTTCGACATCGCCAAGTGGCAGGAGGCCATCGCCCGTGAGCAGGACACGATGATCCAGGCGCGCAGGATCGCCGCGGAACTCGGTCTGGACATGAAGATCGGGGACGTGGAGTTTCAGGGAGACGGCACCAAGGCCATCTTCTACTACATCGCCGACGGACGTGTGGATTTCCGTCAGCTGATCAAGGTCTATGCGGAGGAATTCCGCATCAGGATCGAGATGAAGCAGATCGGAGCGCGTCAGGAGGCCGGTCTGATCGGTGGTCTCGGAGTCTGCGGACGGGAGCTATGCTGCGCCAATTTCATCACTAATTTCCAGTCGATTTCCACATCGGCGGCCCGTACCCAGGATCTGTCCCTGAATCCGCAGAAACTGGCGGGTCAGTGCGGGAAACTTAAATGCTGCCTGAACTACGAGGTCGCGAACTATCTGGATGCCCAGTCACGTATTCCTAAAGTCGCCGAACCGCTTGAGTTCGAGGACGGTCCGGCTTATCTGATCAAGACGGACATCCTTCAGGAGGTGATGTATTTCTCCTACGAGAAGGGTTCGCTTGCGAACCTGTACCCTGTGTCGGCTTCCGAGGTCGCGCAGATCATCATGATGAACCGCAACGGTCAGAAGCCGGAGTCTCTGAAGAGCGAGCCGGAGCCGACTGGCCCTCAATTTGTCTCTGCGGTTGGCGATGACAGCATCACAAGGTTCGACAAGCCGAAGAAAAACAAGAACAAGAACCGTAACAAGAGCAAGGTTAAGTCTAAGGCCGGTGCTGCGTCTGGGATCGGTTCGGCCGAGGCTCAGGCTAAACCTGTTTCTGATGGCTCTCCAGTAGCCTCGAGGCCGGAAGGTTCCAACTCAAGAAACCGTGGACCGCGCGGTAATGGTAACGGCCGTCCGCAGCGTCAGCGCGTGGATGGACCACGTGGAGACAACCAACGAGGAGACGGTCCGCGCGTGGATGGACCACGTGGAGACAACCAACGTGGAGACAGTCCGCGCGTGGATGGACCACGTGGAGACAACCAACGTGGAGGCAGTCAGCGCGTGGATGGACCACGTGGAGACAACCAGCGTGGAGACGGTCAGCGCGTGGATGGGCCACGTGGAGACAGTCCGCGCGTGGATAGAGACACTGAGCCGAAACCAAAGACCGATGCGTAACCTTCTCCTGGCGCTGGTTCTGTCGCTGGCCGTGGCTTCATGCTCGCGGCCTTCGTCTTATGAGCCTTTTGTGGTCAGAGAGAAGGCCGAGTACGGTGACACCTACATATTCAATCTGGATTTGTCGGATTCTACCGTGTCTTACGGATTGGATTTCTACACAAGGCTGGAACGTCCCGCGTTCGGAGAGTTTCCTGCGGACAGCATTTCTCTTGATTTGAGGTGGATTTCTCCGTCGGATTCGGTCATCCTGTCTGACACTACATTCATACGGGTTGACGCACCGGTGGATTCTTCCTACTATTCAAGGGATTTTGTGTCTGGCTACAAAGCTGCCCTGAATCTCCCTGAACATGGACAGTGGAGATTGAAAGCCAAGGTGTTGAACGATTCTGAAGCGATCCGGGGATTGGGCGTGGTATTCACAAGAAAGGAAAATGGGACACGATAAACTTAGAAAATTCGCGGAGAACGAGACATTCTCCTGCCTTCTCCAGCCGGAAGCCGGCTCGGTGTTGGATAAATCCGAGGCCACTGATGGCTTGAGACTCAAGAACCACCCGATCAAGGGACATTGGAACGAGAAAATGTTCACGGCTGCTCAGCCGATCGTGCTGGAGCTTGGCTGCGGAAAAGGGGAGTACACGATCGATCTCTCACGCAGGGAACCGTCCCTGAACTACATCGGGGTGGACATCAAGGGCGCCCGGCTTTGGAAAGGAGCGAAGTTCGCCACGGAGAACCATCTTCCGAATGTGGCCTTCCTGCGCACCAGAATCGAGTTCATCGAGGCCTTCTTCGCTCCCGATGAGGTTTCGGAAATATGGCTGACCTTCTCCGACCCGCAGATGAAGAGCGAGAACTGCCGTCTCACAAGCCCGCTTTTCCTTGAGCGTTACCGCAAGTTCCTGAAAAAGGGCGGAATAGTCCACCTCAAGACGGACAGCCGCTTTCTTTATGAATATTCCAAAGCGGTGGCGGAGCGGAATGGGTTGAGGATTCTGGCCGGCACCAATGATCTTTACGGAACGGGGCGGCAGGATCTGTCTGGTTGTGCATTGCGTTCGGTCGCCGGAGAATCCGCGATTGACGCCCTGTTCGAAGTCCAGACTTTCTACGAGAGGATGTTCACGGCCCAAGGCTACAAGATCACCTATCTGAGTTTCGTGATCGACCATGTCGGTCCATATCTCCACCCCGATTTCGATTCCGACCACTGGCGCTCCGTCGAAGGTTCCCGTCACTTCTCCCACCACCCGGAAAAGAAACAATAGAACCTCCTCTGATTCTTGGAGAGCTTGTCATACGGCCATCGGTCACTTCGACAGGCTCAGCGGCCATTGTTCTTTGTATCTGTGTTCTTTGTATCTGTCCATTCCGTGGCCACCGAACCTGTCGAAGTGACCACGGCGCAGAACACTTAATGCGATTTCCACAGGCGCATTAAAACCTTTAGTAACCCTTAAAAAATAACTTGGCAATCTTTGATTGTCTTTTCGGTCTAAATCTCTTTCTTATCAGTCATGTGCCACCGGCACACTCCTTCTTCCCAAAGACATCTATCCTCGAAAATACCGCCAAATCTTTATCAACTTATTTTTAACGCTTACTTAGTGAAATGTAAAAAATGACCTGCATCACTTTAAATATGCAATATATGAGTCCACTTGAAAAAGTGCCATTTGCCACTTTTTACCCCTTACTGAAGTATCTGCGAGGCACATGTTTTTTTAAAAACGACTTTTTCAAGTGGACTCATATATTGATGTTCAAGGGTGCTTCTATGAATTCAATTTTATCGGTTGACGCAACTTGTTTTTTCAACATTACTTAAGGTCATTATCCGCAAAGAATGCCAATCATTTACAAACCACGGACACGCTAAAACGCCACCGACGGTATTCAATCCACTATCACTGTGGCTGACCCTCCCTC